>Ga0131853_10017704_pt1 | contig 12975 bp, 12 predicted proteins | sample TergutLab28metaG_FD_92764 | JGI IMG/M metagenome (GOLD analysis project Ga0131853, IMG submission 92764) | Labiotermes labralis P1 segment gut microbial communities from Petit-Saut dam, French Guiana - Lab288 P1 (version 2) (version 2) | ecosystem: Host-associated > Arthropoda: Insects >...
GCCGCGGCGTCGAATTGCAGCGCCAGCGCGGGACTGACCGCGATCGCGCCGGACGTCCAGTTGAACGGCGGGAACAGCCAGGACCAGCCGAGCAGGTCCCCGATCCCCGCTGTCTCGATGATGACCGTGCGCCCGCCCGGCGTCCGGACGTCCAGGACGACGTGCCCCGCCTCGATGAGCCAGAACCGGCTGGAGTGACCGCCGGCCTCGAAGATCCGCTGTCCCGGCGCGAACGTGACCTCGGACGCGGCCGTGCCCAGCGTCTCGATCTGCTCGGGCCGCAGGCCGCGCAGGAACGGGTGCCTGGCCAGGGCCGCCGTGGCGAATGTTGCCATCGTGACCACCTCCCCGTTCAGGGTCGGCCGCCCGTCCTTCGCGGTGACAGTGCCGTTGGACGCCCGTGACCGGGTCTTTGGTCCCGCCGGGCGGCTACTCGAAGTAGGCGATGGTCCGGTACTCGATGCTGTGCCGGGGCCGCGCCGCCCGCGCGGCGGGGTCGAAGAACGCGCTGTGCGGGACCCGCCAGGCCCGGGACTGGTCGCTGTCGTTGAGCTTAAGCAGCAGCACCTCGTCGCGGGTCATGCCGGAGAAGTACCACCACTGGTGCGCCGGGTTGTGGCGGAACTCGAAGCCGCTGGTGCCCGGGGTGTCCGGGGGCATCTCGGCGAGGAGGTCGCCGGGGATCTCGTTGACGAAATACAGGCGGTTGTCGACGCCGTCGGCGGCTCCCACGGTCGCGAAGTCGCACAGGCCCAGCGGCCAGTCCTGCGGCGGCGGGGTGAACACGCGCCACAGGCTCGTGATGAGCGCCCGCCGGTACCCGGGACCCTCCGGGAAATGAGCGGCGTAGGCGTCCCGGGCCCGGGGGACCGCGCCGGTGACCGAGAAGTCGCAGTGGACGTTGGCGGCCTGCGGCTGCGAGGCGTGAGCGGCCGGGTCGGCCGCCCGCCGCCGCAGCCACCCCAGGAGCACGACCCGGTCGGCGCCGGTGCGCGCCTTGATCAGTTCGGCCGCCTCGCCAGGGTAGACCCGGTCAACCTCGTCGGTGTCGGTGAAGTCCCGCACCGCCGAGACATGGTCGATGAGGGTGAACCCGTTGCGGTCGAGCGTGAACCGGTCCCGGACCGGGCGCCCGTCCCGGACCGGCATCCGGTGCGCGGTGTAGGTGCCGGTGTTGACGCTGTGGCCCGGTGCGGTGAACCGCCGCGGCACGGTCGCCTCGGGGGCCAGGTAGTGGATCTCGGTCGTCACCGCCGGAACGTCCATGTTCCCAGTCAAGAACGGTTTCGGTCCCCTGTCCACGCCCGGATGTCCCGGGACCTAGAACTTCAGCTTCGGGGGCAGCGGGTGCCCGAAGTAATCGAGCCCGTACCCGTGCAGGACCGGGTCCTGGACGTTGAGGATGTGGTGGAGCGCGGCCTGGCAGTCGCGCCAGTTCCGTTCCAGCGGGCCGTCGGTGCGCAGCGACACGCCGCCCGCGATCCGGAAGAGCTTGTCAGCGGCCGCGGCGGCGCGGTTCGTCGCGCGAACCTGGTTGCGCCGGACCTCGGCCCGGAGAGAGACCGGCACGGTCCTTCCCGCGGCGCACAGGTCGTAGACGCGGTCGACGTCGGTGAGCACGTGCAGGACGCCCGTGTCGATGTCGGCGGAACACTCGCCGAACGCCGCCAGCTGGAACGGGTCCAGGGACGACTTGCCGGTCAGGCTCTCGCGTTCGCGCGTCACGGCGGCGTAGGCCCCGAGCACGGCCCGGGCCGCGCCCAGCGTGGCGGCGGTCACGGCGGCGGCGAACAGCCCGTTGCGCGGCATCGCGTACAGCGGGGTGTCCTGGCGCCCGGCGGCGTGATGGGCGGTGCCCGCGACGATGTCGGTGGTGTCGATAACCCGGTGCTCGGGCACGAACGCGTCCCGGACGACTACGTCCTTGCTGCCGGTCCCGCGCAGGCCCATCACCCGCCAGGAGTCCTCGTCGATCTCGTAATCGGCGCGGGGCAGCGCGAAGTGCTTCACGACGGGGTCGGCGACGTTCCCGTCGGCGTCGGTGACGAGCCCGCCGATGGTGACCCACTGGCACAGGTCGGTACCCGAGGAGAACGGCCAGCGTCCGCTGAAGACGTATCCGCCCTCGGCCGGACGCGCCCGGCCGTGAGGGGCGTAGGGCGACGCGATCCAGGTCTCCGGGTCCTCGCCCCACACCTCCTCCTGCAGCAGCCGCGAGCCCAGCGCGAGTTCGTGCGGATGGACGCCGATGACGCCGGCGACCCAGCCCGCCGACGGCGCGCAGGCGGCCAGTTCCAGCACCGCTTCGCAGAATCTCCGGGGGTGGGTCTCCAGGCCGCCGAAGTCGCGCGGCTGCAGCATCTTGCAGACCTCGGTGGACCGGAGGGCCTGCTCGGACACGTCCGAGAGGCGGCCGAGACGGTCGCAGTTGTCGGCGTCGGCCGCCAGGACGTCGGCGACCTTGGCGACCCGCAGCCGGATGTCCTCATCGATGTACGTGCTCAGGGGAATCGCACCTCGGTTTCCGTGGCGAACCGTCCGCCGCCCAGCGGCGACAGCCCGAACTCCTCGTAGTACGCCTGCGCCGCCTCCACGTCCGGAACGCCCAGTGTCAGGGTAGTGAGCCGGTGAACAGGCATTTTGACCGCCTTTGTCCTTACTGAGCAGACCACAGGAGACTTGAGGGATCAAGAAATTGGCGGGAATCCATGTCATTGCCGATGGCTGGAGAGACGGCAGGCAACCGGTGATGTCGGCCGGGAGGGGCGTCTCGGGCAGAAGCTGGCCCATACGAGCAGAATCGTGCTAAAAATGCTGATTGATTTTGTCTCTGAATCGCGGTTCGCCCGAACGGTTCGGGATGACGCGACGCGGAAGGGGGGCCGGGTGGCCCAGTTCGATATCGTGGTGGTGGGCGACTGCAACGCCGACCTGCTGGTCAGCGGCGGCGACGTGGTGCCGGCGTTCGGCCAGGCCGAGCAGCTGGTCGAGGCGGCGGACCTGACCATCGGGGGGTCCGGAGGCATCTTCGCGGCCGGGGCGGCCCGGCTCGGGCTCCGCGTGGCGATGATCGGGGTCCTGGGCGATGACGTGTTCGGCCGGTTCATGCGCGAGTCGCTCACCGCGCGCGGGGTTGACATGTCGGCCGTCCGGACGGACCCGCGGCTGCCGACCGGGCTCAGCGTCAACCTGATCCGCGAGGACGACCGCGCCATCATCACGAACCCCGGGACCATCCCGGAACTGCGCTCGGCGGACATCGACCCGGACCTGCTCGCCTCCGCCCGCCATGTCCACGTGAGCTCCTATTTCCTGCAGTCCGGCCTGTGGAAGGGCCTGCCGGCGCTGCTGCGCGGGGCCCGGGACGCCGGCGCCACGGTGTCCCTCGACCCCAACTGGGACCCGGCCGAGACCTGGGACCAGGGACTGACGGGCCTCTACGGCCTGCTGGACGTGGTGCTGCCCAACGAGGCCGAGGCGGCCGGGCTGGCCCGGGCCGCGGCCGGTCCTCCTGTCTCGGGTCCTGGTGTCCGGCGTACCCCGGTGGAAGCCGCTCTCGTCCTGGCGTCAGCGGGACCGGCCGCTGTCGTCAAGCGCGGCGCCGAGGGCGCTATCGCTGCGTATCCCCTTCCCGGCGGGCAGCTCTACCGTGTCCCGGCGGTCCCGGGCACCAGTCCCGTCGATGCCGTCGGCGCCGGGGACTCCTTCGACGCGGGCTTCCTCGCCGCGACCCTGTGGGGCTGGGACCCCCGGCAGTCCCTGGCGCTCGGCTCGGCCTGCGGCGCGCTGTCCACCCGCGCGGCCGGGGGAACCGCCGCCCAGCCCGGCCGCGACGAAGCCGTCGCGGCGGCGGCGAGCCTGCTGGGCGAGGCGCTCCCCGAACGGTGAGGGTTCAGGTGACGGTCTCCGGGCTGGCGGCCTCCGGGCCGGCCGTCCCGGGCTCCAGGAACTCCTCCCTGATCTCCTTCGGGCCGAACGGCCACACGTGCTCGGCCCGGGCCCAGATGGCGAACGCGATGACGCCGAGGACCGTCCAGCCGATCGCGAAGCCGATAGCCTGTCCCCCCGACGCCTGGAAGACGTAGATCCAGCCCGCCAGCGCCAGGACGCTGGGCACCGGGTACAGCCACTGCCTGTACGGCCGCTTCAGGCCGGGCTGCCTGCGCCGCAGCACGGTCAGCGCGGCGATCTGCGCGATGAACTGCGTCCACAGGGTCAGGGCGGTGAGCGCGTTGATGATCGTGGTCAGCGGCAGGAAGCAGGCGATCGCGCACACCACGCCCATGGCCAGCAGCGAGATGTGCGGGAACCGCAGCCGCGGGTGCAGCCTTCCGAACGGCTTGAAGAACAGGCCCTCGCGCGCCGCGTTGTACGGCAGCCGGGACGCGCCCAGCATGCCGGTGAAGACGGACGCGAAGGCGGCGACGATGATCAGGATCGCCATGACGGCGGCCCCCGGCTTGCCCCAGGCCCGCAGCATGAAGTCCGTGCCGATCGAGGTGGACTTCTCCGCGACCTGCCAGGGGAGGACGCCGATGATGCCGACATTCATCGACAGGTCGATGATCAGCACGCCCCCGATCGCGATGATGATGGACCACGGGATCGTGCGGCCGGGATTGCGGACCTCGTCCCCGACATAGGTCACGGTGTAATAGCCGAAGTAATCGTAGACCGCCAGCACCAGCCCGGCGCCGAGCCCGGCGAAGAACTTGCCGTTCAGAGTCCACGCTCCGGCCGGGTAGCTGAACGCCAGGTGAGGGCTGAAGTGCGTGTAGGCGGCGACGAGGACCACGAGCACCGTGACGATCATGGCGCCCCACAGCAGGTTCGTCAGCTTCGACACCGAGTCGATGCGCCGGTACAGCAGGGCGACCGTGACGACGGTGATGGCCACGGCGATCAGGTGGCTCTCCAGGCTGCTCATGCTGAAGAAGTAGCCGAGGTAGTCGGTCATCCCGATCATGCCGGTGGACATGATGAGCGGGGTGGCGAGGAGCGTGGACCAGACGAACATGAACGGCATGAGCCGGCCCGTCCGGTACTGGAACGCCTCGCGCAGGAACGTGTAGGTGCCCCCGGAGCGGGGCATCGAGGCACCGAGTTCGGCCCAGACCAGGCCGTCGAACAAGGCGATGATCGCGCCGACGATCCAGCCGATGATCGCCTGGGGGCCGCCTATGGCCGCGATGATCAGCGGGATGGTGATGAAGGGCCCGATCCCGACCATCTGCGCCATGTTCAGGGCGGTCGCGGGAAACAGGCCCAGGGCCTGGATGAATCCTCTGTCGCTGACCGCCGATTCCGGCCCGGCCGCTTGCTTCCTTCTGGCCACGGGGCCTCCCGGAATTTGATCGATAGCGTGCGTGTCGGGCAAAACTAGATCAAAAACAGTCGTCGTGGCAAGAGCGTACTTGCTCGGATATTCGTCTCATGGGACACTCGCGAGCGAGTGGAGGTCTCATGGGAAGATGGCTCAAGACCGTAACGGCGACGTTCCTGGCGCTCCCGCTGGGCGTGGCACCCGCGGTGGTCAGCGCGGCCGCGGCCGCGCCCGCCGCGCAGGCAGAACCCCGAGCGCAGGCCGGGTCCGGTGCCGGGCAGACCCCGGTGATGGGCTGGAGCAGCTGGAGCTTCCTCCGGATGGGGTCCACCGCCGCCGATCTCGAGGAAGAGGCCCGGGCCATGGTCGGCAGCGGTCTCACCGCGGCGGGTTACAGGTACATCAACCAGGACGACAACTGGTACAAGTGCCCCGGGCCCCAGGGGCCTGACGTCGACTCCTACGGCCGGTGGGTCACCAATCCGGCCTACTTCCCGCCCGGACCTGACGGCGAGAACGGCATAGCGGCGGTCGCCCGCTCCGTGCATGGCCTGGGGCTCAAGTTCGGCATCTACGAGACGCCGGGCATCTCCGCGCAGGCCGTGAAGGAGAACACCCGGATCAAGGGCACCTCCTACACCGCCGACCAGATCGCCGCCACCGCGCCGGCCAGCAACTACAACTGCGGGGGCATGGATACGATCGATTATTCCAAGCCCGGCGCGCAGGCCTATACCGACTCCGTGGTCGACGAGCTCGCGTCCTGGGGCGTGGACTACATCAAGCTCGACGGCATCGCCGACAGCAACGGCGCCGACGTCCGGGCCTGGTCGCGGGCGATCAGGCAGTCGGGCCGCCCGATGCTCCTGAACATCACGCAGGGCAGCTACGGCATCAAGCTCGCGCCGGTGCTGAAGCGGTACGCCAACCAGTGGGAATTCGCGCCCGACATCGAGACCAGCGGACCCGACGAGGGCGCCGCGGACGCTTGCAACGCTCCGCCGTTCACGGGCTGCAGAAGCGTCTTCCCGCTGACCAGCTACGCGCACTGGAGCGACCGGTTCGACGCGGCGGCCCAGTGGCAGCCGTACGGCGGCCCCGGCGGCTTCAACGACTACGACTCGATCGAATCCGGGAACGGCAGCGCCGACAGCGGGATGTCCCTGGCCGCGTCCGAAAGCCAGCTCAGCCTGTGGTCGCTCGGCTCGGCGCCGCTCATCCTCGGAGGCGACCTGACCAGCGCCGTCACCAACGCCTACGGGACGAAGGCCTCCCTCACCCGCCGTGACCTGGCGTTGCTGGAGAACCGGCAGGTTGTCGCGGTGGACCAGGATTCGGTGGACGCCTCCCGCATCGCGGGCTCCGGCACGCCGGGCCCGCGCCCCGGCCAGCAGGTCTTCGCCAAGAAGGAGGCGGGCGGGGACGCCGTCGCGGGCCTGTTCAACACCACCACCAGCGCGGGCTCGAAACCCGTGACGATCTCGGTGACCGCCAGGGCGCTGGGGCTGCCCGCCGATCCTCACGGCTACCTGGTGCGAGACCTCTGGGGAGGCCAGTCGGTGGTGGCCAGTCACGCGGACATCGCCCGGGTACCCGCCGCGGGGCGATTCGCGCGAGCGTCCCGGCCGAGGGCGTGGCCCTGCTCCGTGTCACGCCGCTTCCCTGACAGTGCCGCGGGCCCGCTCCCGGCTCTAGGATTGTCACACTATGCACAAGTCAGCACGGCTTAGCGCCATCCTTGAACGGCTGGCCGACGGGGGCACCGTCGACGTGGGCGAACTCGCCGAGGAACTGTCGGCGTCCCCGGCCACGATCCGCCGCGACCTCGCCGCGCTCGAGCAGCAGCGCCTGCTGGCGCGCACGCACGGGGGAGCGGTCGCCCACGCGGTCAGCTACGAGCTTCCGCTCCGGTACAAGGGCGTCCGCTACGCGGAGGAGAAACGGCGTATCGCCGACGCCGCCGCCGGGACGGTGTCCGAGGGCATGGCGGTCGGGCTGACCGGCGGCACGACGGCGACGGAGGTCGCCCGGGCCCTCGCGGCCCGGCAGCAGCTGACCATCGTGACCAACGCGCTCAACATCGCCTCCGAGCTGGGCGCCCGGCCCAACATCAAGCTGATCGTCACGGGCGGGCTCGCGCGGAGCCAGTCCTATGAGCTGTCCGGCCCGATCGCGGAGGCCGCCCTGAACGGCATCAACCTCGACGTCGCGTTCATCGGCGTCGACGGCATCGACGCCAGGGCCGGCTGCACCACGCACCAGGAGGTCGAGGCGCACACCAACGGCGTGATGATCCAGCACGCCAGGCGCGTCGTGGTGGTGGCGGACAGCTCGAAGATCGGCAAGGTGGCGTTCGCGCGGATCTGCGAGGCCGGCGGCGTCGACGAGCTGATCAGCGACGACGCGGCGGAGGAGACCGCGGTGAAGGCGCTGTCGGACCGCGGAGTGCGGGTCACCCTCGTGTAGCGCGGGCGGTCACCGATCACTCGGATGATCAAGTTTGCGCGTGATGACCGTTAGTTTGACAGAAATGATCATGTTGGGCGATCATCAATGACGTGCCCGGAACATCACTGCGCGACGAGATCTACTCCCAGCCCGACTGCTGGTCCGAGGCCGCCCGCCTGGCGGCCGACGGGCCCGGGGGCGTCGCGGGCAGGCTTCCCGCGCCCGGTGAACGCGTCGGCGTTATCGGCTGCGGAACGTCCCTCTACATCGCGCGGGCCTACGCCTTCCTGCGGGAGGACGCGGGCCAGGGGGTCACCGACGCGTGGCCGGCCAGCGAGGCGAGGCTGAAGCGGGACTACGACCGCCTCGTCGCCATCAGCCGTTCGGGCACCACCACGGAAGTCCTCGCCGCGTTCGCCTCCGACCGGCGGGCCGACGGCCGCGCGCCCGTCACCGTCATCACGGCGACACCCGGCACCCCGGTCCACGACCGGGGAGACGCGATCACGCTCGCGGAGTTCGACGAGACCGCGGTCGTGCAGACCCGGTTCGCCACCTCCGCCCTCGCGCTGCTCCGCGCCCACCTGGGCGAGGACCTGACGGCCCCGATCGCCCAGGCCCGGGACATCCTCGCCGCGTCGCCCGCGGAGACCGAACGGTCCCTCGACGGTGTCCGGGCCGCCGGGCAGGTCGCGTTCACCGGGATGGGCCTGGGCGCCGCGCTGGCCGAGGAGGCGGCGCTCAAGCTGCGCGAGGCCACCCAGTCCTGGGCCGAGGCCTACCACGCGACCGAGTACCGTCACGGCCCGATCAGCATCGCGCAGCCCGGCCGGGCAGTCTGGGCCCTCGGTCCCCTCGTGCCCGGATTCGAGCGCGACATCGCGGCCACGGGCGCGCATCTCGAGCACCACGACACCGACCCGATGGCCGAGCTGGTCCGGGTCCACCTGCTGTGCCTGCTGCGCGCCGCCGACCTCGGCCTCGACCCGGCGACCCCGCGGAACCTCACCCGCGCCGTCATCCTGTCCTAGGCCCGGACCCGGCATCATCCCGAACGGATCGCGGCGAGAAGTTGATCATCACCGTTACTCCCAATCCGGCGTGGGACGTCACTTATGAGGTGCCCGCGCTCGTTCCCGGGGAAGTCCACCGCGTCACCCGGGCGCACCGTCGGCTTGGCGGCAAGGGCGTCAACGTCGCCCGCGTCCTGGCGGCGCTCGGGCAGGACGCCGTCGCGATCCTGCCCGGCCCCGGCGGGCTGGCCGCCGAAGCGGGCCCCGGCCCCGCGGGCACCGGGACGCTCGCGCTCGACGTCGTCCCCGGGCTGCCCGCGATCCGGCAGACGCTCGTCGTTCACGACGGGGACGGTACCACCACGTCACTGTGGGAACCCGGAGCGGAGCCGGGCCCCGGCACCGAGGCCGCCCTGACCGGCCGGGTGCGGGCCCGGCTGGGCGAGGCCCGCGGGGCGGTGATCTCCGGCAGCCTGCCGCCCCTGCTCGGCCCCCGCACCCATGCCCGGCTCGCGGCGCTGGCGCTGGACGCGGGCGTGCCCGCCGTCGTGGACACGAGCGGGGAAGCGCTGGCCCGCGCCGCCACGGTGCCCGGGGTGGTCCTCGCCCCCAACGCCAGCGAACTCGCGCAGCTGTCCGGCGCGTCCTGCGATGGCCTCCGCGACGCCGTCGCCGCCGCGCGGGCGCTGCTGCCCGCGGGCCCCAGGGCCGTCGTCGCGACGCTCGGCGAGGACGGCCTGGTGGCCGTCACGGGCGACGGCAGCTGGCACGGGCGCCTTGCCCGCCCGCTGGCCGGCAACCCGACCGGGGCCGGGGACGCCGCCGCGGCGGCCCTCATCGCCGGTCTGGCCGGAGCACGCACCTGGCCCGGCATCGTCCGGGACGCCGCGGCCCTGTCGGCCGCCGCCGTGCTGTCACCGGTCGCCGGGGAGGCGGATCCCGCCGACTTCGCCCGGCTCCGTGCCGACGTCACGATCAGGAAGGTCGCCTGACATGCCCCTCGCCCCCATGTCCCAGGCGGTCGAGGCCGCCGTCCCCGGCGGCCTCGCCGCGCTCAACGTGATCCACCTCGAGCACGCCGAGGCGATCGTGGCCGGAGCCGAGGCCGCGGGCCGTCCCGTCGTCCTGCAGATCTCGGAGAACACCGTCGCGTTCCACGGGGCGCTGCCGCCGCTGGCGCTCGCCTGCCTGCGCCTCGCCGGCGCTGCCGCCGTCCCCGTCGTGGTGCACCTGGACCACGCCGTCCGCCGGGATCTGGTCGCCGAGGCGGTGGAACTCGGCGTCGGCTCGGTGATGTTCGACGCCTCGGCCCTGGACTACGACGACAACGTGGCCGCGACCGCGGACGTGACCCGGTGGTGCCACGACCGCGGTGTCTGGGTGGAGGCCGAACTGGGGGAGGTCGGCGGCAAGGACGGGGTCCACGCGCCGGGCGTCCGGACCGATCCCGGCGAGGCGGCGTCGTATGTGGCCGCCACCGGGGTGGACGCGCTCGCTGTCGCGGTGGGGTCCTCCCACGCGATGCTGACCCGCGACGCGCGGCTCGACGACAAGCTGATCGCCGCCATCGCGGGCGCGGTGAGCGTGCCGCTGGTCCTGCACGGCTCCTCCGGCGTCCCGGACGCCGGACTGGTCGAGGCGGTGCGCCACGGCATGGTCAAGATCAACATCGCCACGCAGCTGAACAAGGTCCTGACCGGGGCTGTCCGCGCGGCGCTCGCTGAGGACGAGACGGTCGTCGACCCGCGCAAGTGGATGGGCCCGGCCCGCTCCGCGGTCGCCGCCGAGACCGAGCGCCTCCTGGCCCTGCTCGCCCTGGCCTGAGGGCCGTCCTGCTCCGGGACGGCAAGGGAGTAAGCCGCCCCGGAGGGGAACGGAACCGTCTGCGGGGGGCCGCTACTTCCGGGCGTTCCGGGTCATCTGGCGCTCCACCAGCGGGGCGACCAGGTCGAAGTAGTGGGTCGGCGCGACCCGCGCCATGAAATCGATGCCGTAGGCGTCCGGGCCGATGAGGATCCGGGCCTTGCCGCGCTCGACGCCCTGGTGGATGACCTGGGCGGCCTTCTCCGGGGTGGTCCGCAGGATGGAGTTGAAGGCCTCGGAGACCTCCTCGCCGGAGCGGCCCTGGCCGAACGGGTCCTTGCGGATGCGCGCGTTCTTGGCGATGTTGGTCTTGATGCCGCCCGGGTGGACGGTGACCGCGCGGACGCCGGTGCCGCGCAGTTCCTGGCGCAGCGAGTCGGTGAAGCCGCGGACCGCGAACTTCGAGGCGCAGTAGGCGCTCTGGAACGGAATCCCCATCAGGCCGAACACGCTGGAGGTGTTCACGATCGCGCCGCTCTTCTGCTCGGCCAGGATCGGCAGGAACGAGCGGGTCCCGTTCACGACGCCGTGGAAGTTGATGTCCCACAGCCACTGGTCGTCCTCGGGAACGGTGTCCAGGACGCTGGAGCCGACGGCGACGCCGGCGTTGTTGAAGACCGCGGCCAGCGGGGCGGGCAGCCACTCGCGGACCTCGTCGGCGAACTTCTTCTGGTCCTCGGCGTCGCGGACGTCCAGCTTGCGGGTGAGCACCTTGACGTCGCCCAGGGAGGCGGTCGTCTCCTTCAGCCCGGTCTCGTCCACGTCGGCGATGGCCACGGGTGACCCGGTGCGGGCCAGCCGCCGCGCGAGGCTGCGGCCGATCCCGGAGGCCGCGCCCGTGATCACGACCGGCCGCCCGGTGATCGTCGTACCTGATGCCATTGATAGTTCCTTTCGCAGCCTGCCGGTACGCTCCCGTACCACTATCGATGGTACGGGAGCGTACCGCAGGGATCAAGCGGTCGCAGGGCCGGTCAGTCGCCGGGCCGCCGCTGGCCGGTGAGAGCGTCGCCGAAGCGCAGCGCGAACTCGCTGAGGCGGTAGGCCGCCTGGCCCGCGGCCCCGGCGAGCCGGTCTCCGGCCGTCTGCGCGTACCGCTCGGCGGTCTGGGCGGCGGACTCGGCGGCGTCGCGGCCGGCCGACGCGAGGGCCTTCGCGGTGTCCTGGCTGGCCTGGCCGGCTGCCGCGCCGGCCTGGTCGGCCCAGCTGGCGGCGCGGCCGGAGAACTGCGCGATCTGCTCCGCCGTCTCGTCCTGCGAGCGCTGGAACAGCGCGTTCGTGTCGGAACGGACGGTGGCGATCAGCTGGCGGAAAGGGCCGGTGCTGGCCATGATGAGCTCCTTGTGGAACGGGAACGAGAACGGGCGAGGCGGCCGAAGGCCCGGGCGTTCCGGGCCGGGGCGGTGAGCTTACCGGCCTCGGCGTCGTCGATGAGCGCGCCGACGGTCTCGGCCGCGCAGGTCCGGTTGGCGCCGATGCCGCCGGTCGGTCCGCGCTTGGCCCAGCCGGTCACGTAGCTGCCCGGGGCCACGCGGCCGCCGTCGCTGGGGATGACGCCGGTGCCCTCGTCGTAGGGGAGGCCGTCGATCGCGGCGCCGCGCGATCCGATGGACCGGATCAGCATCCCGGCCGGGATATCGCGGGTCCCGCCGTTGCGGTCGCTGACCCGCACCGACTGGACGCTCCCGTCGCCGCTGGCCTCCAGCGCCGTCGAGTGGAACCGCAGCACCAGGCGCGGTCCGGCCGGCGGCCGGGTCCAGTCCACGTCCCGGACGGGGATCTCGCGCAGCAGGGCGGCGGCGGACATCGGCCCGCCCCCGGCGATCTCCCCGCTGATGCCCGGGTCGCCGTCGACGACGATCTCCAGGCCGGGGAGCTGGAACAGGCCGAGGAACTCCTTGGGCGCGAACGCGGCGTCCGCGGGCCCGCGCCGGGCCAGCAGGACGACCTCGGTCACGTCGCTGGAGCGCAGGGCCTCCAGGGCGCCGGGCGCGATGCCGGTGGCGGCGAGCCGCTCCGGGCCCGACAGCAGCAGCCGGGCCACGTCGATGGCCACGTTGCCGTTGCCGACGACGACCGAGCGGCCGCCCTCCCCGGATGACGCGGTCAGGCCGGCGGGCGCGGCGGCACCGGGCATCCCGTTGGCCCACTCCATGAAGGCCATGGCCGCGAGGGACCCCGGGAGGTCCTCGCCGTCGATGCCCAGGTCACGAGGAGTCTCGGCACCGGTGGCGTACACCACGGCGTGGTGGTGGGCGAGGACGTCGGCGTGGCTGACGTCGCGGCCGACGGCGACGCCCAGGCGCATGGTGACGCGGGGGTGGCGGA
>Ga0131853_10017705_pt1 | contig 12975 bp, 16 predicted proteins | sample TergutLab28metaG_FD_92764 | JGI IMG/M metagenome (GOLD analysis project Ga0131853, IMG submission 92764) | Labiotermes labralis P1 segment gut microbial communities from Petit-Saut dam, French Guiana - Lab288 P1 (version 2) (version 2) | ecosystem: Host-associated > Arthropoda: Insects >...
CCGGAGGATAGCATCACTTTGCTTTATGGCGGTCCGCGGACTAAAGTCCGGCTGAGATTAATCTGGCGCTCGAGGATCACAGCGTTTATCGCGCGTTCTCACGGCATTGTTCAACCTGCTGCCGGCTCCCTGATCCTGTCGGATCTGGATACCAATCTTTCCCTTCAATTTGAATCATAGCATCTGACACTGCGGCTTGGTGCCAATCACTATGCTTTGGTGCTTGGCACCTACGGCATTAAAACGTTTTCTCTACCACAAACAACTACCGTTTCCACCGTACCGCAATCACGCTGCCCGTTATTGAAAATATTGTGGTTTTGTCGTAATCTTTGTAAGGATGATGAGCTTGCGGCATTGCAAGGGGGAAATATATGACAGTGGTACATGTGAACAAGGCACAGGAAAAGCTGGATGTTATATTGGATGAAGTCCAGAATTCATACGAACCATTAATAATTGCCGGAGAAGACCATTCGGCTGTCTTGATTTCCAAAGAACATTGGCGCTCTATCGAGGAAACTCTGTATTTAACATCCATTCCGGGTATGAAGAAGTCTATTATTGACGGCATGCATGAGAAAATCGAAGACTGTTCCTCGACAGTAGAGTGGTAGGATGTATAAAATTATTTATTCATCTCAGGCACAAAAAGATGCAAAAAAGGCTGGCAGATCAGGTCTGAAAATCAATATACAAAAAATTGTAACAATTTTGCAAAACAACCTATATCAGAATCCGCCGCCATTTGAGAAACTAATAGGCGATTTGTCCGGTGCATTTTCCCGAAGAATAAACGTGCAACATAGATTGGTATATCAAATATACGATACGGAAAAGGTTGTAAAAATATTGCGAATGTGAACACACTACGAATAGCTCGTCGCCACCCCCACCCGCTTACTCCATCATCATAAAATCGCTGAAGAACAATGTTCCAATTCGCCCGAGCCGCAACGTGGCGTTAAACCGCCGCAAGAGTTCTGCTCGTATAATCTCCTCGTCGTGCCGCTGGAGTTCGGCAACGGTAAACGACCCGATGTACTCCCTGACGATTTCCCGTAAATCCCCAACCCGCAGCGCCAGTTCTTCGGCAAACGCCTTGTCTCCCGGGTGATATAAGAACGAAACGAACAGTATCACCATTCCCGGTTGGGGATCGGCAGTTGCAATACGGAGGCGGCCTATGCCGGTGAATGTAAGGGGCTGCCCCTGCCCGGCTGCCTGCGAGTCGTTTGTCTGATTGCCCCGCGCCCCGTTCTGAGCATCCACAGTAGTGGCGCGGAGAAATATTCCATAGATAGTGCCTCCGATAATTATCAAGCCCAACACGATGAGGCATATTAGTAAGCTTCGATGCACAAACGATAGTACGCGCGGAGTATCCTGCTGCAACGTTTTCTCCTTTCTTCAAGAACTCGTGTTCTGTTAGTTTCATAGTTTATTTTTTATGGTACTCGTTCTATTGTCAAGTATTTAAGATGATATTATACTGGTGTATGAGTTTTGCCTATGGCGAAAGCTTACGGGGCAGACCTAAAAAACACTATTATTATTGGAGAATTGTATGGTTATTCATCGGAACGAAATGAAAGTTGAGGAAAAAGAACGGCTGCGGGACGGGGAGGGTTCGGCGCGTATGACGCATCTTTTGGATGCAAGCGCCGAGAAAAACGCCCGGATGTTTGCGGAGATTACCCTTAATCAGGGGAGTTCGATAGGCTATCATTCGCATAATTCGGAAACCGAGTATTATTTTATAATCTCAGGTTCTGGAGTTGTGAACGACAACGGCAAAGAAGTTCAGGTTAAGCAGGGTGATTCTATTATTACCGGAAACGGCGCGTCCCACAGCATCAAGAATACGGGCTCTGTCCCGTTGGTGTTTCACGCGGTCATTGTAACGTACTGACTATGATTGATATACGAAGTGATACGGTAACAAAGCCCACCGATACCATGCGGAAAGCTATGGCGGAAGCCGAGGTTGGAGACGACGTTTTCGGCGAGGACCCGACTGTCAACCGGCTTGAAAAGCTGGGCGCTGAAATGCTGGGGAAAGAGGCGGCGGTATTCGTGCCGTCAGGTACATTTGGAAACCAGCTCGCGCTTTTTACGTGGTGCCAACGGGGGACAGAGGTGCTGTTGGGCGAAGAGTGCCACATCATCCAGCACGAGGCTGGCGGGGCTTCAGTTATAGCCGGGGTGCAGACGAGGGCGATTTCCGCGCCTGACGGGGTTCTTCCGGCACAGGCGCTCCGCAAGCGTCTGCGGAAACAGGAGCTTCATTCGCCTGCAACGTCTCTCATTTGCCTTGAAAATGCCCATGCGTTGGGGCGGGCTGTGCCGCTTGCCGCAATGGACGAGGTTCGCAACGTTGCGGACGAATGGAAGCTTCCGGTGCATCTGGATGGCGCACGGATATTCAACGCCGCCGCCGCTTTGGGGTGCGAGGCGCGAGAGATTGCGCGCCGGGCGGATTCGGTAATGTTCTGCCTTTCCAAGGGGCTGTGCGCCCCGGTAGGTTCTCTGCTTGCGGGCAGCACAGCGTTTGTCGCCGAAGCCCGCCTCAAGCGGAAAATCATGGGCGGCGGGATGCGACAGGCGGGGATTCTTGCCGCCGCGGGGATCATCGCCCTGGAGGAACAGACTCGCCGCCTGGCAGACGATCACGCGCGGGCGAAGGAAATCGCCTGCGGGCTGGCAAAAATCCCCGGCGTTGTTATCAAACCGGATGAAATCGACATCAACATGATTTTCTTTGCGTGGCCGCCCGCCCGAGATCCCAAAGTTGCCGCCCGCACTGTAGAAATATTCAAAAAGCACAATGTCCTTGCCGGGTACAGAGGAGGCGGGGCGTTCCGCTTTGTTACGCATTACTGGATAAGCGATGCCGATGTGCAAGTCATTCTGACCGCCGCCCGCGAAGCTTTCGGGGAGCAGACCTCGTGAGCATGCTCTCTCCCCCCGGTGTTTATCAAAAACGTCAGGAAAAAATCTACGAGTGGATGTTTCAGGAAGGGATATCCCTTATAATGATCGAGGACTTTGAGGGTCGCCGGAATCAGGCAGTCCGCTGGCTTTCCGGGCAGCCCGGAGACGCGCTGCTTTTCCTTTCGATGAATAAGTGTTCCCTTCTTGTTCCCTGGGACATCAATAAGGCTGTACGTTGTGCCGATGTTGATACCTATATTCCGTATGAGGAGGTCGATCGCAACCCGATCAAAGCTTTGCGTTCTGCCGCCAAGGAGCTTGGCGTCCCCAACGGTTCAAGAGTTGAAATCCCGGCGACAACATCATATCCCCACTTTCTAAGATATGTGGAAGAGTTGTCTGATTTTGATATTATCTGCCACGAAGGCGGGGTATGGGCGGAGCTGGAAAAAAGCCGGGCTATAAAGGACGAGGCGGAAATAAAAATCTACCGAAAGGTTTCGGCTATGACCGATGAAATCATCAATTTGGTAGAAAAAAACGTGCGCTCCGGAAAACTCAAAACCGAAGCCGATGTTGCCCTTTTTATTGAACATAAAAGCCGCAGCATGGGTTGCGAGGGGACAGGTTTTCCAACGATTGCCGCCGGGCCTGAAAGAAGTTTCGGTATTCACGCATTTCCTTCTTATACGGGGGAGCGTTTTGGGGGAAGCGGGCTGTCGATACTGGACTTTGGTCTTAAATATGCGGGGTATACCAGCGATGTAACGCTTACATTTGCCGCTGAGCCTCTGTCAAAAGATCAGGAAAAGATGATTTCTCTCGTGGAAAAGGCTTACAAGCTCGCTCTTGCAGAGGTGAAAAACGGCGAACCTGCCAGAAATGCCGGCATTGCAGTGGATGCCTTTTTGGGGCGGCACAAAAAAACTATGCCGCACGCTCTGGGCCACGGTATAGGGCTTGAAGCCCACGAAGCGCCTTCTCTGCGAAGCCGGGCGGGCAACGACTGGATACTTGAACTGGGTATGATTATCACGATTGAGCCGGGGATTTACGATCCGGTGCATGGCGGCTGCCGTCTGGAAAACGATGTTCTTATCACCGAGAATGGCGCCGAAGTGCTGACCAATTCGAGAATCGTTCGGCTGTGAGCGACAGATCTCCGTTATGGACAGACCTCCACAGTTCCGCCCAGTTGATTTTTCCGTACCGATGGCATACAATACAGTATCGGGAGGCTCTTATGGGTGAAAAGGTAATACAGAAAAAGGAGCAGAAAAAGGCTCCGCAGAAAACGCTGAAGGAAAAGCGGGAAGAGAAGAAAAACAAAAAGAAATCTAATAGTTCGAATATCCCGAATTCCTAATTAGAACGCTGGTTTAATGCCTTTCACAATGTTGCAATGGTGTTAAACCAGATTTTTTTATAATCCACGCCTGAATAGCATTTTTTCATAAAACAACGCGTTCCTCCGTGCCGAACTTGCAAAACTCGGCTTTGATGTTCTTATAATGGCTCACCCTCGATAAATTCCCCCCAGTTTGGCTTAAATGTTATTGATCGGTACTTGACGAATTCGGTTTCTCCAGCCTGTTTGACAGAAAAGCTTTCACTGCTCCTCTCTGGAGGAGTCCGTAGTACCCACCGCTGTTCGTCTTTGTATATAATCAGGTTGGCGGCGGTTATAAGATTAAGCTCCGTGGAATCTGCGAGCGTAATATGCCTCTGCAAAAATGTCACCTCAGCATAAGCTAAGCTATGCGCAGGATCGTAATGGACTGGTGAACGTATATTAATTCGACTAGCCCTTACGGGAACGCCGTAAATATGTATAGCTTGATTATGGAGATCAATAGTAGTAATTTGGCTGTGGTTAAACTTGACCTCAATATGTTCGGGCATTTCAGCAAATTTTCCCATAGCGAAATGCCATCTTTCCTTATATTCAAAATGACAAAATATAGTGGAAGTGTTAGTATTCCAAACCACTGCACAAGAGATGACCCGAATCGAAAAAGAGTAAACAAAATATACGAAGTGCCAATCGCACCTGCGCAGAAAATGAAAACCCCAATTATTCTCCACGTTAGTACGAGAATACTACCGATAATGCAGAGAATAAATAATATACCGCCAAAATTAAAAAAATGCTCACCTATAAAAGTAAAAGAAAATAAAACAACTACATTTAGTACAATACTTGCCCCTAGCCAAAAGGTAGCAAACCCATGCCGTACTTTTCCCTTGTTTTCATCCATAATTGTTTATTGCATCCTAACGGTCGCTGAAGTAACAGGCGTATTCAATACCCCGCTCTCTAAATTTGTGCCATAGTTCAGGCAGGTGACCATGTTTATCAAAGTTTTCATATTCTTCGAAGCTATGATAGATTTTTTTTATTGACCTGCTTTCCAATAACGAGGTAAGATCCTGCACCGTAACAGAAATCAAGGAAATGCTAACCAAGTTTGGCAATTCAGCCAATGGACTTATATCGTCTACGGTAGTGTTGCGCAATGCTAGCTCTTGGAGATTTTGTAAGGTTGCCATCCATGAAATATCCTTGGTATCGCTCTCAAAAATAGACAGCCGTTCCAAGTTTACCAAATCCCCTAACCTGTCAATATTTACCAGGTTTTCTGCTCCAGGGATAATATTAAGCTCCTTCAAAGAATATAACTGCGCTATGTAAGTAAAATCAAACTCTTGCAAATACCCATTTTCTAATTTTAACGTTTCTAACTGCTGCAAGGGAAGCAGTTCTCTGTAGTCTCTGTCCTTGTGCCATAGCTCGAGATGTCGTAAATTGACAAGTGATGAAAGGGGTTCTAGGCTTTCTACAAAGTTATTATTAATACTATTAAGCAGTTGAAAACTTTTCAGATTGATAAGAGCTCGCAACGGTGATAGATCAAGAGGATTATAGTTCGCTACTATGCTCAGTTCCTCTAGCTCTGTCAGTATGGCAAGCGGGCTTAAATCAGTATACGTTCCTCCATAAAGTCTGAGCGATCTGATTGATGTATCGTCAAGATAGGAAAGAAGGGCTGACAAATCTTTCACATGATAGAAAGTATTATCTCTTTCCCGATGGCTACTGAATGGCAATGGCATTGTATATCTGCTTTCAACGTTGGCAGGCAAAGCGGCAGCGTCTTGTTTAGCGCTAAAGCAAGAATAAAAAATCGTGCAGACTATCAATAAAAAGATATATCTCATATATGGAGATCAATTCTATAGAAGTTTGCAGGAAGACGAAAGAGGATAAAAAATAACCCGCGTTCAAGGGTAGAAGCGGTGCGAAGCATGGTAGCCTACAGAAAAAGCAGACACCTGTCCGCACGCATTACACTGATGTTGATAAAAAGCTTGGCTACAAAGGTCTGTCCCTCGTCGTGAAAATACGGTATACTTTCCAGTATGGGTATTTTAGGTCGTTTGGGGAACGTGGTAAAAAGCTACCTCAACGACGATGGCGATGCAAGCGACACCATTTTTAGAAAAAGCGGCTCTCGTGGCAACCAGTGGGAGCGTTACGAAACAGCCCGCGACAGCGACCTGAACGCCGCATTCGCAGAACTCGAGGACTTCCTGTCCGGCGGCAAAAACGCCAGTGGCGCAAACCCCGCCGGAGAACCGCCGCCGCAAACGCAGCGGCACATACCCGAGGAACTCCGCGCAGATTTTGCGGAACTCGGCATTTCCCCGCTGTGCTCGCCTGAAGAGTGCAAGTCCGCCTACAAAAAACTCCTCAAAATACACCACCCCGACCGCCACGCCGGAAACAGCGAGGCGATGCGAAAAGCCACCGAAAAAACCGCAAGAGTCAACGCCGCGTACAGACGCATCGAGCAATGGCACAAAGAAGGCGCTTAAAGTGCGATTCGTTAAAAATTTACAAAAAAATAAATTTTTCCTTATGTATTGAGAACTTTCTGCCGATAATAAATATGCAGTGATCTATTTGTAGTGAACTGTTAAAGGAAGATGGTATGGGAAAAAGGCAACTGTTAGGACTTGTGTTTATATTTCTCTGTTGCTCCGCCTTCTCGCAGGCGGGGTTGCGGATTATCGTTGAAGAAAGTGCTGGCGGATTTACCATCGTCGGGGCGGAGGGCAAGGCGCGGGAGCTGGTCATCCCCGAAACCATCAACGGCACTCCGGTAATCGCGATCGGGGAGAATGCTTTCATCCGCCGCGGGCTGACAACGGTCAGCATTCCCAATACCGTCATCACCATCGGCGAAGGGGCGTTTTCGTCGAATCAGTTGACTGCCCTCGTTATTGGGGACAGCGTGCAAACCATCGGTGCGCGGGCTTTTTCCAACAACAGGCTGGCAGACCTCACACTCGGCACGGGGGTAACGACCATCGGCACTGGCGCATTCGCCAATAACTACCTGGAAACGCTGGTCATCCCCAACGGCGTTCTTACAATCGAAGCCTACGCCTTCTTCTACAACCGCCTCGCTGGTGTTACCATTCCCGGCAGTGTTACCCGGATTGGCGAGGGCGCATTTTCCAGCAACCGTATGTTCACCGTTACGTTGGATAACGGCGTGGAAGTCATCGCTGACGGCGCTTTTTTCAACAACCAGATTGCCAGCATTACGATTCCGCCGAGCATTAACGCCCTAGGCAGCCGCGTTTTTGAAGGCCGGCTTACCAGCAGGGGCGCAGTTGCCCCGATTTCTTATGTCGATGTCCGGGGCGAGCTGCTGTACACGACATCCAACAACTTTGACTCCTTTTTTGCCGCGACAGGGAAGCGGGCGGGAACATACACATTCTCGACGGCGGATGGCTGGGTTTTTGAATAGCGGTATCCCGCGCGGGTCTTGCAGATTTGGGGAAAAACGAATAGTATAATAGAAACAGGAGTAGAAGGAACAAATATGAAGAAGATAGTGCACGGTGCGGTTTTGATAATGCTGATTTCAGTCGGCTCTCTTTTTGCCCAGCAGCAAAATGTGTCAGACTATACTTTTGTTAATGTCTCTATAGAAAAAATATACGCCCACAGCATGGGGTTTGTTGTGCTGTACCGGACTGGTATCCTGCCGCAACAAGTTGCCAGCGCGTTTATCCCCGGGGCTTGGTTTTCGGAGCCGGGCGGGCGCGGACAGCTTATTAACTTGGTTGACGGTTCTCGCGAATGGCCTTCGATGTCAATTTTCACCAAAGACGGGGAATTTTCCCACGTTCGCCTACGCGTGCGGCGTAGCAAGGGGCATGAGACGTGGGGGCTTGTACCTCAATATGCCAATATCGGTGAGCAGTTTAAGGGCATCGAAGAAATACGACTGAAATTTTAATGCTTACAGAAACTTTTCCATCAGCGTCCGGGGGAACAGTTCCCCACGAGCCGCATATTCCCCAGCTATTTTTAGACTTTATCAAAGAGGGCGATAAATTTCTCGTTGCCGGGCATATGGAGCCGGACGGCGATTGCGTAACAAGCCAGCTCGCGCTGGCTTCGGCACTTCGCAGGATGGGCAAGCAAGCCATTCTCTGCTCTGCCGGGCCGTTCAAACGCCCCGAAATCAATTCCTATGCTCCTTTATTTACCGCCGCGCCGGATGAGCAGGCGCGCTCTGGAGCGCGGGTTATCATCGTTGACTGTTCGACGCCGGATCGCACGGGGGATTTGGCTCCCTTTTTGGAAGGGCTTCCTGCGGCGGTTATCGATCACCACAACACGCCGCCGCCGTCTGAATGGCCGGCGTACAAAAACATTAGCGCCATGTCCACCACATTTTTGGTGTTGCAGGTAATCAAGGCTTTGGGGCTGCAGCCATCGAAAGAGGAAGCCGAACTCCTTTTCTTTGGCATTTGTACCGACACCGGGTTTTTCCGCCATGTAGACAGTGCGAGCAGTAGCAGCGCGGCTGGAGATGCCGGCGGCAACATCGGCGCGGAGACGTTTCAGGCTGCTGCTGACCTCATTCGCGCCGGGGCAAATCCGAAAGCGGCGTTTGCCGAAATGTACGGCGGCAAGAGCTTTGGCTCACGCAAACTGATAGGGCATGTGCTGCTCAGGGCGGAATCTCTGTTCGACGGCAAGTTGATCCTGTCCGCCGAAGAGTACGAGGAAACCTGCCGCTTTGGGAAGGAAGGGCGGGATTCTGACACGCTGTACCAAATACTGCAATCAATAGGGGGAGTGGAGGCGATTGTGATAATCCGCCAGGAAAGCCCTGAAAATTGCAGCGTTGGTTTCCGCTCGAAAGACTGGGTCGATGTACGAAGTATCGCCGAATCCTTCGGCGGCGGCGGCCACAAAAACGCTGCGGGCTTGTATATACAAGGAACGATTGCGGAACTTACACCGCGCATCGTACAGGCGTTTGAAGCTGTATTTAGTTAAGCAGTAAGCAGCGCGTAAAGCTTGCCTGACACCGTGAACTGGTTTTCTTTGCTGAGGATAATCGCAATGCCTTCGTCGCGCGCCGCTTCCAGCATATCGTCAAGAATAGGCCGCGCGTTGCAGATGATAATCGCGCTGATGTCTAAAAGGCTCGCTACGGCAACGGTGTTCTTGTGCGCCTGAATGGTGATCATCGTACCCGCGCAGCTATTGCTCGCCGCGCTTTCGTCAGTGGCAGCATTTTTAGCGGCTTTACCAGCGTGCGCCATTACATCAGACAGCAAATCCGAAGTATACGCCCACGCAAGGTTGGCATCCTCAAAATCGCCCTGCACAATTTCCGCGCCCAAAACGGCAGCGGCTTCACGGATAGTCATATGTCCTCCTCACTCCTCTTTGGGAGAATTGAAAAACACCGTCGAGCGCACCGTCGTGCCAACACCAACAGTTGACGAAATTGTAAACTCGTCGGAAACCCGCTTGGTATTTGCCAGCCCCATCCCCGCGCCGAACCCAAGCGAGCGAATCCACTCGTCAGCAGTAGACCAGCCTTCTTGCAACGCGAGATTAATGTCGGCAATGCCCGGCCCGGTATCAACCGCCTCGATCACAACCCTGTCCGGCTGTATCGAGTAATTCATCGTTCCGCCCAGCGAATGTACAACCTGGTTTATCTCAAGCTCGTAACTGGCAATTGCAATGCGCCGGACAATCTTCGGGTCGATGTTCCGGCTTTTCAGCGCCTTTTTAATCTCCGTAGACGCCCGCCCAGCAAGCTCAAAATCGTAGCGCACCGTGGCAAAACTCATCTGAGAATTATTATCCTGCGGGCGCGCCTGTTTCTGCTGCAACGTTTCAAGGCGCTGAACTTCCTTGTTCATCTCTGTCAGCAACGTGTGGATCACATTTTTAGACGTGATAATCCCCGTCATTTCCTTTTTTTTGTTGATCACCGGAAAACGCCCGTAGCGGTACTTATTCAAAAACGTAATTGCAAACGACAGCGGCATATCCTCTTCAAGCACAATAACATTGCGGGTCATATAGTCATCGGCAAGGCGGTCGATATACCCCAAATCCAGCGCGCGAATAATATCCTCGATGGAAATAATCCCCACAAGAGTCTGCCCCTCTGTAATCGGCAAGCCGGAAATGTAATTTTCCCGCATCAGCCCCTGAATGTGCCGCAGCGTGTCCGATTTTCCGGCAGTAATGACGTTTCTGCCCATCACATCCTTAATTTTCAACTGATAGATCAGGTCAAGCACCACCGACGGGGCATCCGTAGTATTGATGGGAATATTACCCTCTTGCTCCATCTGTTCCTCCTCTATTCCTTACATAATATAAATATAATCGATACACATTTATAGAATAATCTTGTACGCCGCATTATTCAATAGAGATGAATAGCAATGAATAATAATATCATGTATACTATAAAAATGGGAAAAAGCTTTTGTTTTGTAAACCAGAAGGGAGGAGTGGGAAAAACTACCTCCACTATCAACATTGGGGCTTATCTCGCTGAATTGGGAAGATCGGTACTTCTTGTTGATTTCGATTCGCAGTCTAACCTTTCATCGGGCGTGGGCATCAGTGCAGAAATCTCAAAGCCGGGCATTTACGAGCTTATTTCCGGCCTTGCCGCAACAGATGAGGCGATCCGCTCAACGCCGGTGAGCGGGCTTTCCGTTATCCCTGCGAACATTGATTTGTCCGGCGCGGCGGTGGAGCTCATCGACCAGGAGAAGCGGGATTTTTTCCTGGCGAAGGTGCTTGAGCCGTTGAAAAGCCGTTACGACTTTATATTGATAGATTGCCCGCCTTCGCTGGGGGTGCTGACGCTCAACGGGATTACCGCGGCGGATGCGGTACTGATCCCAATGCAGTGCGAGTATTTTGCGATGGAGGGATTGAGCCACCTTCTGCAGACAGTCAGGCGGGTGCAGGACAGTTTGAATCCCGCGCTTAAAATCGAGGGAATATTCTTTACAATGTACGATTCCCGAACGCGGCTGGCGCAGCAGGTGATGAAGGAAGTGGGCAGTTATTTTAAGGATAAGGTTTTTTCCACGGTCATTCCTCGCAACGTTCGGCTTTCGGAAGCGCCTTCGCACGGGCTGCCAATTTCTGTATATGACCCGCAGTGCTTGGGCGCAAAAGCATACAAGAGCCTGGCACAGGAGATACTTGATCGTGGCAATTAAACACGGACTGGGGAAAGGGCTCGCCGCGCTGCTCCCCGCGAATCAAGTTTCGGCGAATCAAGTTTCGGCGGAGCAAGCTCTGGCGAAACAACCTCCTGCAGAGCACGTGCCGCTAGGGCAAACTTCATCGGAAGCAGACGCAGTGTTTCCCGCACGCGGCAGCAATGCCAGCGGCGGTGATCAGCAAGGGCAGCGCGGGGAGTTTTTTATCCCGCTTGAACACGTTATCGCCAATCCCAATCAGCCGCGGAAAACCTTTGACGAGGCGGAACTGGCGGAGCTTACGGATTCGATCCGGCAGCAGGGTGTAATTCAGCCAATTCTCGTCGAGGATGCCGGAGACGGAACGTTTATGATTATCGCCGGGGAGCGCCGGACACGGGCTGCGCGGCTGGCAGGGCTTACGGAAATTCCGGCGATACTCCGCAGGTATTCCGAAGAAAAGCGGATGGTGGTCGCTCTCATCGAAAATATCCAGCGGGCGAACCTGAACGCCATCGAGGAAGCTGCGGCGTACCGGCAGTTGATGGAGCTGGAAAATCTTTCGCAGGAGGAAGCGGCGGCGAAGGTTGGCAAAAACCGCGCAACTGTCGCCAACGCCCTGCGGCTTTTGAAACTTCCGCCGCCCATGCAGGAAAGCATCCGCAAGGGCGAACTATCCTCCGGGCATGCGCGCGCGGTGCTTTCAGTTGCCGACCCGCGCGAGCAGGAGCTGCTGTTCCACGACATTCTTGCGAAGGGGCTTTCTGTACGCGAAGCGGAAAAGCGCGCGGCAGTGCTCGGCGAGGATGGCAAAAAGCGCGGGAGCACCGCGAAGAGCGAAAAACCCGCCGCGTCAAGCCGCCCGCCAGAACTGCTTTCTATGGAAGAAAAATTTATTAAACACCTTGGAACGAAGGTTGTTATCAACGGCGCATTGGACAAGGGGACAATCGCCATTGACTATTATTCGATGGACGACCTTGACAGGCTCTACGAGATTTTAGGCGGACGGTAGCGGGCTTATTTTTTGCTGCTGCAAATTTTTACAGCAGGAGGTGAATAAGCCCCGCAAGAAGTTCCCGCCCTTCCCGCTGAAGGGCAAAGCCCGCCACAGTCGGCGCGGAGAATGTTTCCTGGCTGATGCGGATACATTCCCGTCCCCGCGCCTGAGCCTCTTCCAAAACGCCCGCGCTTTGTAGCGCCGCGATAAACTTCTCGGTCTCCGGGGCGTCTGTCCCCAGCGAGCGGGCGGCGGCAAAGCACCGCGCGGCAAAATCCTTTTTTTCAGGGTAACGGTGCAGGTACAGCAACACCGGAAAACTTTTTTTCCCCTCGACAATATCGTCGCCGCGCTTTTTACCGGGATTTCCCGTGTCAAGGTTTTTCACATCGTCGAGAATCTGAAACCCCACGCCCAACTGTTCAGCGGCGGCAGCAAAAGCGGCAGCAACCGCATCGCGCTGCCCGGCATCGAGCGTGTCC
>Ga0131853_10017706_pt1 | contig 12975 bp, 10 predicted proteins | sample TergutLab28metaG_FD_92764 | JGI IMG/M metagenome (GOLD analysis project Ga0131853, IMG submission 92764) | Labiotermes labralis P1 segment gut microbial communities from Petit-Saut dam, French Guiana - Lab288 P1 (version 2) (version 2) | ecosystem: Host-associated > Arthropoda: Insects >...
AGTATTTGGCGGCTCTACGCTGGGTGTTTTACCTGAAGGAACGCACGCTCCTCCTATCGTTGCTGAAGCTTTTGACAGAGCAAAGAAACTGCGTTTGGTTGTGGGTGATTCCCAAAAACACCGTGTTTCTCTTGATGTTCGCCGGCAAGCCAGCGCCAGAGCACGCAGCCGCTTCTTTTGGATGATGGCATACGTACACTCCGGCTTTGCTACGCGCAGTGCTGGTCCTGACTATCTGGCCGGCCGAGGCTTGGGGCGCATGCGCGAGGAATGGGAATACGCCTGGACTCCGCTGGTAGAGGCACGCTTGATTGAGCTGACCGCTTTGGGCGCTACGCTCAATGAGGTTGCCCTGCGCCTGCTGCGAGAGACACAAAACGAGCTGTCTACCTCCAATGCATCAGGCACGGTTGCCAGCATAGTTGCCCAAGCCACTCTCATCGGCCTGGAAGATGAGGTTTCTCGCCTGCTCACAGAACTTGAGCGCATGATTGAAAAAGATAATAATCTTGACTCCGTTTTGGGCGCCGTCCGTCAGCTGAGGGGATTATGGCGCGCGCGCGATTTGTTGGAGTTCCGTGCACCAGAGCGGCTTCTCGATCTTGCCGATAAGGCGCTTCCACAGCTTGCCTATCTCTTTGAGCAGGCAGCCCACGCAGATGAGGAGCGAGAGCCCGGAGTCATAGCAGCCCTTATTACCGCAACTGAGATTACGAGAGACTCCACCCAGACCGATGACTCTGCAGCCACTCTCATCACTCAGGTTTTGCAGCGTCTGCAAAAAGAGGATGCTTCTCTTGGAATACAAGGCGCAGCCTTGGCTTTAGGCGTTGCTTCTGGCAACGTGCCAGACAAAGACTTGAGTACCCGCGTCAAGGCGGTCTTTGCGCAGGGCGCAGATTCTACCCAGGCCCTTCGCTTCTTTAGGGGAGTGATGCAGGCGGCTCCGGATCTGTTCATACACACGCCAGAGCTATTTGAGGCGATTGAAACTGCGGTGCTAGAGCTTGAGCCTGACATCTTCTTAGAGCAATTGCCCGGGCTCAGGCAAGCATTCCTGCATCTGCGTCCCCTGGAGACCGCCAAGGTTGCAGAAAAGATTGCAGCCAAAGCAGGGGTTTCAGCTGCAATGCTCACCAGATCAAGCCCAGAAGTGAGCGCGAGAGACTTAGACCTGGGAGTTAAGCTTGAACGCAAACTACTTGAGTCACTGGCGCGCGACTGCTTGCCGATTGAGGTGAAGGCATGAGTAGCTCAGAGCTGGCAAGACGGTGGCGGCTGATTCTTGGGCGATATGCTGAAGGCTCATTGGCAGCAAGCGTTCTTGGCGAAGGAGATGCAAACATCGATCAGGTATTGAGCTACCTCTTTGATCGTGACTATGTTGAGCGGGGACATCGACATCAAACCGGTCAAGGTCAAGGGGGCAGCTTGGATCCGTCAGCCTTGACTGCTATTACCTGGCTTGAGCAGACCCGGGATATCTTTCCTCAATCGACCTTTGAGCGCCTGCAGACGCAGGCCATAGAACAGTATGGTATGACCGAGATCTTGGCTGATGCAAAAGCTGCAGAAAGTCTGCAGCCCAGCCCTGAGCTCGGCACGGCGCTGCTGCGCGTACGCGGAAATCTTGACTCAAAGCTCGAAGCGGGGCTGAGAGCGGTGATTGCCAAGGTGGTGGAAGAAATCGTCCGCCTGATAAAACCAAAGTTCACCGCTGCTTTATCCGGGTCGCGCAATCGTTTTAGGCGTTCCTTTCAACCTCGCGCGCAAAACTTTGACTGGCGAAGCACGATTCGCGCTAACCTGGCTAACTGGGACAGCAAAAACCAACGCTTGATTATTGAAGATGTCAGGTTCAACTCCAGACTTCGTCGTAAGCTTCCCTGGGATGTAATCCTTTGCGTGGATCAATCCGGCTCTATGGCATCATCGGTTTTATACAGCGCTATTTGCGCCTCAATCCTGGCGGGGCTGCCCGGCATCAATGTATCCCTCATTTTATTTGACACCTCGGTAGTTGATATGAGCTCCCAGGTGGGTGACCCCGTAGGCGTGTTGATGACCGCGCAGCTTGGCGGTGGCACCAATATCGCCGGAGCCTTAGGCTACTCAGAAACCTTGGTGCGCCACCCAAAGCAAACGGTTCTGGCCTTGATAAGCGACTTTGAGGAGGGCGGCTCAGTTTCTGAGCTTCTCCAGACAGTTTTGCGCCTGAGGGCAGCGGGGGTAACGCTACTGGGAATAGCCGCCCTGGATGAGGAGGCATCTCCACAGTACGACCCTCGAGTTGCGGGTTTGCTGGCAGATAGAGGCATGCAAATTGCCGCTTTGACACCTGAGCACTTTGCTGCATGGCTGGCCGAGGTGATGGCATGAGCAAGGCTCGGGCAGACTGGGAATCAAGCTACGCCGGCTATGACGATGAGGCGCTTGCACTGCTTGCCAACCCCGGCTTGGTGCGGCGAGCCGCCAAGCTGGTGACCGGCGCTACCACCTCAGACGAGGGGGCTCGCGTTGGCGATTTTGAGGTCAAGCTTGATGCTCGTGGCCCTGCTCACGGTCGCTGTTCGTGCGTGAGCTCGGGAATTTGTGCTCATGTGCTCGCTGCGACCATGCTGATTCGAGATGCCGCCTTAACTGCGAGCAAAGAGGTACTCGATGAGAATGCAGAGCATGCAACGGAGGAGCCGGCAGGCAGCGACCAGCCCAACGTCGAGGCAAACACAGACTATAGAGCAGCATTGGCGGCGGTCTTAGAGTTAGATCCTGTGGCTACCAACCGCCGCGCTGGCATAGCAGCAGTGAGAAGTGTTTACGCGCTCGATCTTTCTCTGGGCACTCTTGCACTCTCGGGCAGCACGACACATCTCGATATCAGCTGGGGGTCACTTCCTAAGGTTCGCTTTGTGGTTGGTGCCGGCTGGGATGGAATGGTATCAAGCGCCGAGGGCAAAAAACGCGCCTCCCTTCACCTTGAGGCCCTGGTTCGTGTTTTTACAGCGCACAACACCAGCTGGATTTGGCCAGAAGAAAAGCTTGGTTTAGTCCAAGGCGCCACCAAGGCTGTGGACTTCAAGGACTTTACGTTAGAGGTGCGCCGCCAAGTTGAGCAAGCCGTTAACTGGGGTCTGTCTCACCTGGGCGACGATGTGTCCGAGCGCCTAGGCAACTTGGCGGTAGATGCCAAGACGGCCTCACTCTTTGTACTCAGCAGTCATCTGTTTGCCGCCAGTTCCCAACTCAGCGGCTTGGCTCTGCGCCGCGATGATGTTTCTGAGGCAGAAGCACTCAGCGTTCTTGCGCGCACCTGGGCATTGACTCACGCCTTGGATAATGCCAGCGAACATGAGTTGCCCAGGCTCCTTGGAAGGGCGCGACGCGAATTTACCGCCAGCTCAGATGCGCTGACGCTCATGCCCCTTGGGGCAAGCTGGCGGCAAACAGAATCAGGTGCACGTATCTTGTCCTTGGTCACCTGGGACAAGCAGGCAAAGGAGTTGCTCGTTGCCTCAACTGCGCGCCCCCACGGAGTTGATCCGGGCTTCTTTCGCTCTAGTGGAACAACGGCACTTTGGGACACACACCTGCACCTCTTACTAGCGGGGAGCTTCAACATCATAGAGCCTAGGCTGAGCGTTGACGGAAAACTCTCTGCCACTGCCAAGAAAACAAGCTTTGCTTCTCCGGGATTTGACTCACATCTGCTTGAGGACCTAACAAAAGGCCTGAGTCCAAAAACACAGGCTGTAGGATTTGAAAGTCAAGATGAGGCATTTGCGCTGCTTTGCACCAAGGGCTTTGGATCCATAACCATTGATGAGGCACGTCAAGAACTGCTCTGGACGGTTCCAATTAGTGGTGACGTTGCAGGTGGTGAGACCAAGGTGCTGCGCCAAGAAATCACCCCGGCAACCACTCATAGAATCGATGCCCTGTTGACATGGGAATCAGTGGGGGTCAAGCTGCAGTTCTTGCTGATTCAACGCAGGAGTGATTATGAGTGGGAGCCGGTGGCAGGTTTTATTCGCCAACAAAAGGTATTGCTGCTGGAATGCTTGGATTTTCCTCTTCATGTTCACGCAAAACGCTTGAGCCCCCTGCAAAAGCGCTGGGCGATGCTGAAAAAAAGATGGAAACCTCAGTTGGTCATAGAGCAAAAACCGCTGTCTGCCATAGCCTTACTGTGCAATGACGTGCGCGAGTTCACCGAAAGCCTCTGTGCCACCGGACGCTTTGTGCTCTCGGAAGACCAACAGCGCCGTGGTGCCCAAATAGCTGAACGCTGCGATGTGCTGGCGCTTGCCACCCTGAGCAGCTTGACCCAGAGTTTGCTTAAGCACCCAAGCCCCGCCACGGCTCTATGGCTCCATCACATAGCCGACAGAGCGGCGCTTTTGGAGTTAGGGGATAAGAGTTAAGAGAGAAGAGTTAAGAGAGAAGAGACCCTTGTCATCTTGAGTGAGGTGCGTAGCGTGTAGTTGGAGGGTTCAGCGTTATAATGGCAGAGGGGGATAGAAGTCTGTCCTCTGTGCCAATAGCTGTAGTCAGAAAGAGGAAACATGAAAATTGCTATTGCCTGTGATCATGGAGCTTTTGACCAGAAAGTAATGCTCGTAGACTACCTCAAGGAGTCAGGGCACGAGATAGTGGACTTTGGTCTGGAAGAAAATCGAACCGTTGATTATCCCGACTACGCTCTGCCGGTTGCCGAGGCGGTAAGTGCCGGCACCGTAGACAGAGGCGTTTTGGTCTGCGGTACGGGCCTGGGCATGGCTATGGCAGCCAATAAAGTGCCGGGGATTCGTGCGGCTAATGTGGTCTCCACGGAGTTTGCCAAGCTGGCCCGGGAGCACAACGATGCAAACATCATCACCCTCAGCGGTCGCTTCACAGAGCCGGAGCTCAACCGCGAGCTCGTACGCATCTTCCTTGAGACCGAGTTTGCCGGAGGACATCACATTCCGCGCCTGGAGAAGATAGCAAAGATAGAAGAGCGCTCATCCCAATAATGCATAGAATGTAGATAAATTGCAGTACAGTGCATAAATTAGCAGTTTTATTTGACACAGTGTGAGATAAGGGCTAGTATAGTAATCCTTTAGCCGACTATTAGTTTCAAAAAGGAGACCTGATACCCGTGTACAACGTTGCCGTAATAGGAGCAGCCGGTTATGTTGGTGCTGAGTTAGTGCGTGTTTTGCTTGCTCACCCTGATTTTAAACTGGCTGCCATCAGTTCAAATAGCGAGGCCGGAAAAACCCTGGCCCAGGTTTACCCCTATTTCACCGAGCGCGCGGATCTGACTTTTGTGGATCATGAAACAGCGCTGGCTGAAACAGACACAAAGCTTGACCTGGTCTTTTTGCCGGTGCCCCATACCGCTGCGATGGATCTGGTTCCCGCCATTTTGGAGAAAGGCATCAGCGTAGTTGACGTCAGCGCAGACTTCAGACTGCACGATGCAGCAAGCTACGAAGCCTGGTACGGCACTCCTCATACGGCTCCGGACTTGCTAGCCAAGGCTGTGTACGGACTACCCGAGGCTTTTCGAAGCGAGCTCAAAGTGCTCGCCGCAAAAAGGGCTTCTCAGCAAGAGCCGGCCCTCGTGGCCGCTCCCGGATGTTATCCAACTGCCTCAACGCTGGCTGCCTTGCCGGTTCTCAAGGCAGGACTCTTCAACTCTAACGATGTGGTGGTTATCAACGCCATCAGCGGTATTTCGGGCGCCGGGAAAATTCCCACTGATACCACGCATTTTTGCTCGGTCAACGAAAACGTCAATGCCTACGGAGTTGCCTTTCACCGGCACACGCCGGAGATTGCCCAGACCTTCAGCCATCTGGCAGAGCGCAACGTAGCGGTACAGTTTACTCCGCACATTGCGCCGCTCAGCAGGGGCATGGTCTCTACGGTCACTCTGCGGCTCAGCAAAAAAGCGGCTGCTGAAGCCACGCCGGAAAACATCCAAAAGCTGTACGAAGATCAATATGCCGAGGAGGCTTTTGTGCACGTGATGCCCCCGGGCACCATGCCGAGGAGCAGCAGCGTCATCTACAGCAACTACGCCCACGTGGGGGTTGCCTACGATGCCTCAACAAACATGGTTGTGGCCTCATGCACCATTGACAACCTCGCCAAAGGAGCAGCAGCCCAGTCAGTGCAGTGCGCCAACATCATCTTCAACTTAAACGAAACTACCGGACTTAAGAAGTGAGAATTAAGAATGGCTAAAACAAACACAAAAGAACTCAAAGGCGGCCTTGGTGCAGTTAAAGGCCTACAAGTGGCAGGCGTTTCAGCTGGGTTTCGCAAGAATCCCGAGAGGCTCGATTTAGCGCTCATCGTGGCTCCGCCTACCAGCACGGCTGCGGGCGTTTTTACGCAGAGTAATTTTGCCGCTGCGCCGGTATCAGTGAGCAGGGAGCATCTCGCCAGCCAGGCCGAGGGCAAGGGGTTCAGGGCTCTCATCATCAACTCGGGCAATGCTAACGCCGCCACCGGCAAAGAGGGTCTGGTCACAGCCAAGCAGGCTTGCTCGCTGGTATCCGAGATAATCAAATGTGATGAAGAAGAGGTTTTGGTGGCCTCCACTGGTGTTATCGGTGCGCAGTTGCCGTATAAGCCCTTTAGCGTAGGGGTTCCTTTGGCGGTGAACCTGCTGGGCGCCGGCAGAGGTGAGAGCATCAGCATGGGTCTTTCCACAGCTGAGGCCATCATGACCACGGACACCTTTCCCAAAACAGCCGCCCGCTCCTTTGTTTTATACGCAGCGGACGGCACAGAAGTCACCTATACCGTTGGAGGCATGGCCAAGGGTTCCGGCATGATTGCGCCCCACATGGCCACGATGATTGCCGTGCTGGCCACCGATGCGCGCATTGAGCAGGCTGCCCTGCAGCAAGCTCTCAAGGAAGCAGTGGATCTTAGCTTTAACAAGGTCACCATTGACTCAGATACCTCAACCAATGACAGCGCCTACCTTATTGCCACGGGAGCAGCCAACCCCAAGGAGGCTCTGCAGCCGGGCAGCGAGGCCTTTGAAGCTTTCAAGGCAGTGCTTAGAGAGGTCTGCCAAGATCTCACCTATCAGATAGCTGAGGATGGAGAGGGTGCAACCAAGGTGATTGTCGTTGACGTGACTGGTGCAGCCAACAGCAAGGATGCCGACCTGGTGGCACGGGCCATAGCGGATTCTCCCTTGGTCAAAACAACCGTTGCCGGCCACGACGCCAACTGGGGACGAATCGCCATGGCAGCAGGCAAGGCCGGCGCGTCCTTTAAGCAAGAAGAGGTGAGCATCTCCATTTTGGATCTTGAGGTGTTTGTAAACGGCACGCCGGTGGAGTTCTCAGAAGAAGAGGCGCTCAAGCGCTTCAAGGAGCGCAGCGAGGTTTTCATCTCGGTGAACCTGGGAGCAGGCGAGGCAGCAACACGCATCTGGACCTGTGATCTCACCAAAGAGTACGTAGCCATCAACGGAGACTACCGCTCTTAGGGAGTTAAGAGTTAAGAGTTAAGAGTTAAGAGTTAAGAGAGAAGAGTTAAGAGATAAGGGCTTGCTATGGAGTATAAGAAGGAATCTAATGTGTCTCGGGCGGAGCATGCTCAGGCTTTGGGTTCGGCCCAACTGCTCATAGAGACGCTGCCGTGGATTAAGGAATCTACCGGCAAGGTTGTGGTGGTCAAGTACGGCGGGGCTGCCATGACTGACGAAACGCTCAGAGAAGACGTGATGAGCGACATCATACTGCTCAAGCTCATTGGGCTCAACCCTGTCATCGTGCACGGCGGCGGCAAGGATATCACCGCTTATTGTGAAAAGCTCGGCCTGCCGGTTGAATTCAAGGACGGCTACCGAGTAAGCCCGCCTGAGGTGATGGAGATAGTGCAGATGGCGCTGATTGGCAAGGTCAACCAGCAGCTGGTTGCTCAGCTCAACGAACATGGCCACATAGCGGTTGGCCTGAGCGGCGCCGACGGACACATTGTCAAAGCCAGCCAATTATCTGAGGAACTGGGGCAAGTGGGCGTGGTTGACGAGGTTGATACCACCTTGCTGGTGGACCTAATAGCGGCGCACTACATCCCCGTTATCGCCAGCGTTGCGGTAGGTGCCGACGGCAACTTCTATAACGTCAATGCCGACATCATGGCAGGTGCCATTGCCGCCGCCATCGGCGCACACAAGGTCATCTTCCTCACCGACGTGGACGGCCTCTACCTGGACTTTGAGGACAAGAGCTCGTTGATTAACCGGCTGAGCTTGAGCGAGGCCCGCGCGCTGCTCAATGACGAGTCGCTCAGCAAGGGCATGATTCCCAAGATACAGGCCTGCACCCAGGCACTCAGCGCCGGGGTGTCGCGAGCGCATATACTTAACGGCACCCTCTCTCACTCCATGCTCCTTGAGCTCTTTACCGACGAAGGAGTAGGCACCATGGTGTTGCCGGACAAAGAAGACGAAGTACCCGAGGACTTTTCCGAGTTTCCCACCGGAAACCTGGCCAGCAAACTCCACGGCTGAAGAGAAACTGAGAAAACATGAGTTACCTGCAACAAAAAGAGCTGGAAGACACCTATGTTATGCATACCTTTGCGCGGCAGGCGGTGGACTTTGTAAGGGGCAAGGGCATGCGGCTCTATGATGGCGAGGGCAAGGAGTATCTGGACTTTATCGCCGGCGTTGGCTGCGCGGCCCTCGGCCACTGTGATGCAGCGGTGTCTGACGCCATTGCTGCCCAGGCGCACAAGCTGGTGCAGGCGGGCAATTACTACTACATTGAAGGCAGGGGCGAATACGCACAAAGCCTCTCCGCGCTGCTCAACACCAATAACGAGAGCGCCCCGCCCTGGAAGACCTTCTTTGCCAACTCAGGCGCAGAGGCAAACGAGGGAGCCATTAAGCTGGCGCGCAAATACGGCAAGCTCAACCTGGGCGGCGCCGGCACCGTAATCTCTGCCAAGAGGAGCTTTCACGGGCGCACCTTGGTCACCACGGCTGCCACCGGGCAAGAGGTTAAGCAGGCGGGCTTTGCCCCCATGCCCTCGGGCTTTTCTCACGTTGCACCCGGTGATTTTGACGAGCTGTCAGAGGCTCTGCAAGCCGCCACAAAGGCTGCCAACGAGCAGGATAACCCAAGCCTGGCTCCGGTAGCCGTTTTGCTGGAGTGCATTCAAGGCGAGGGCGGGGTTTTGCCCATAGACGAGGCCTACCTCCAAGAAGTGAGGGCTCTGACCCAAGAGCAGGGGCTCCTCCTCATCATCGATGAGATTCAGACAGGCTTTTTTCGCACTGGCTTGCCCTTTAGCTTCATGCACGCAGGCATAGTGCCCGATGCGGTGACTATGGCAAAGGCCATAGCCAACGGCCTGCCCTTTGGAGCGCTGGCTGCAACAGGCAAAGCAGCAGACGTCTTTCAACCGGGCGAGCACGGATCAACCTATGGTGGCAATCCCCTGCAAATAGCAGCGGCGCAGGCCACGCTTGACGAGTTCATCAGCCGTGATATAGGCTTGCATGTGGTTAAAACGGGAGCCTACTTTGCCAAGCGCCTGGCTCAGCTACCGCTGGTCAATGAGGTGCGCGGCAAGGGTCTGATGCTCGGGATTTCTCTGGATAAGCCCTGCGCTCCCCAAGTGGTCAGCGAGGCGCTTGAACGTGGCTTGGTGTTGAATTACATTGGAGAAAGCACCCTTCGCTTTTTACCCCCGCTCATCGTGAGCGAGGCAGACATAGACGCACTCATGGTGGTGCTGGAGGAATTATTGGAGGCAATGTGATGGACTGGTCAAAACTTGATAAGCCCTATAGCACTCTGGAGAACAACCCTCTGGCTGGGCGTGACTTGCTCCGCCTGCTTGACCTGAGCCCAGAGGAATTGCACGGGATTCTCTCAACGTCGCTCGCCCAGAAGCAAGCTTGGAAGGCAGGGGAGCGCAGCAAGCCCTACGCGGATGCCGCCGTTGCCATCATCATGGAAAAGCCCTCGCTCCGCACCCGGGTTTCCTTTGAACTTGGTGCCAAGCGGCTCGGCGCCTTTACCACGGTGCTCAGCGGCAAGGACTCGGCCTTCTCCCGCGGCGAGTCAGTCAAGGACACGGTTATGGTGCTTGAGCGCTTTGTCGATGTCATCGTCATCCGCACCTTTGAGCAAAAAAAGGTGGAGGAGGTGGCTGAGTACGCCGGCATACCGGTAATCAACGCGCTCTCTGACAGCTTTCATCCCTGCCAGGGGCTCGGCGACCTCCTGACAATCTACGAGCACCTGGGCAGGCTGACTGATTTCAAGCTTGCCTATGTGGGCGACGGCAACAACATAGCCCATACCTTTTTGGAGTCTGCGGCCCTGATTGGCTTTGAGCTGGTCATTGCCACGCCTGTTGGTTATGAGCCCAATGCTAAGATTGTTGAGGAATGCCGGGCGGTGTCTGCTTGCGGCGGAGCCAATATCCATCTGACGCATGACCCCAAGGTGGCTCTCACGGAGGCCGACGTGGTGGTCACCGACACCTGGGCCAGCATGGGTGACGAAGATGAGCATGCCGAGCGGGTCAAGGTATTTGAGCCCTACAGGATTGATGCCGCAGCACTTGCCCTGGCAAAACCGGGCGCAATATTTGAGCACTGCCTGCCGGCGCACCGCGGCGAAGAGGTCACCGACGAGGTTATGGACGGCCCGGCCTCCGTCATCTACGACGAAGCCGAAAACCGCCTACACGTACAAAAAGCCCTCATGTCCCTCGTGATGGCGAGCAAGAAATGACAAAACGAGAGACGCGCATTAGCCTCATCCGCAGCTTTGTTCAAAGCGGTCACATCAAAACCCAAAGCGAGCTGGTTGACCTACTGGCAGAACAAGGCATAGAAGCTACGCAAGCCACGATATCAAGAGACATCGCTGAGATGGGGCTGCAAAAGAAAGACGGCGGCGGCTATTATGTGCTGCCTGAGGACGCCTTTGTCCGCCGTATGGTAAAAGAGCTGGTGCGCGAGGTGGTGCCGGCCCAAAACCTGGTAGTGGTCAAGGCTTCTACCGGAGCAGCGCAAGGTGTTGCAGCAGCCCTCGACGGTGCCGAGCTCAAAGGCATAATCGGCAGCATTGCCGGCGACGACACCATAATGCTCATAGCAGCTGACAACGAAGGCGCGGTTAAACTGGCCGCAACCATCGATTCCTTTAGGTCATAAGAAATAAGAAAGAAAGTGGAAACATGAAAGAAAAAGTAGTACTCGCATACTCGGGTGGCTTGGACACCTCGGTGTGCATCAAATGGCTCATTGAAGAAAAAGCCCTAGACGTCATCGCCTTAGTTGGCGACGTAGGGCAAAAGCGCCAAAGCCTGGACTTCATCAGGCAAAAAGCGCTGGATACCGGAGCCGTGGAGTCAATAGTCATTGATATGCGCGAGGAGTATGCCGCTGAGTATCTCAGCAAGGCGCTGGTTGCCAACGCCATGTACGAGGGCAAGTACCCGCTACTCTCGGCGCTCTCCCGCCCAATTCTCGTCAAGCATTTGGTGAGGGTTGCCGAGGCTCGCGGTGCACAGTATATCGCGCACGGCTGCACCGGCAAGGGCAACGACCAGGTGCGCTTTGAGGTGGGGGTGCGCGCACTCAACCCGGATATCCTGCAGATTGCCCCGGTGCGCGAATGGGACCTCACCACCCGAGACTCCGAGATTGAATGGGCCGAGGCACACAACATACCCGTGCCGGTGTCCAAGGAATCACCCTATTCAATTGATGATAATTGCTGGGGCCGGGCAATAGAGTGCGGCATTTTGGAGGACCCCTGGGTTGAGCCGCCCTCTGACGTCTACGAGCTCACGGTTAACCCGGAGGATGCGCCGGATGCTCCCACCTATCTCACCGTGGGCTTTGAGGCCGGGCAGCCCGTCAGCATAGACGGCGCGCACATGAGCTTTCTGGAGGTACTGGCAACCCTGAACACCGTTGCCGGTGCCAACGGCTGCGGCCGCATAGACATGGTTGAGAACAGGCTCGTGGGTGTTAAAAGCCGCGAGATTTACGAATGCCCGGGATCCCTCTCCCTCATCAAGGCACACAGGGATCTGGAGGAGCTGGTCTTAGAGCGTGACTTGCTGCGCTACAAGGCAAAGATCGAGCAAGACTGGGCCATCTACGTGTACGAAGGCAAGTGGTTCAGCCCGCTTAAAGAGGCGCTGGATGCCTTTATGGCAGGCACGCAGGCGGTGGTGACCGGCGAGGTGCGCCTCAAATTCTACAAAGGATCTATCACTGTTGCAGGACGCAGAAGCCCCTTCTCACTCTATGATTTTGAACTGGCCACCTACGGTGAAGAGGATCGCTTTGACCGCAACAGCGCCAAGGGTTTCATTGATATCTACGGCCTCTACCTTGAGTCCTGGGCCCGGCAACAACGCAAACTATAGGAAGTGAAACATGTCTGAGCAGATGGCTCTCTGGGGAGGGCGCTTTGAGGAGTCCGTGAACAACGACATGCAGGCCTTTGGTGCCTCCTTGCCGGTAGATGTGCGGCTGTGGGTTGAAGACATTGCCGGGTCACAGGCGCATGCTGCCATGCTCGCCGAGCAGGGCATCATTTCTGCCGAGGATTGCACGGCTATCAAGAAGGGCTTGGAGTCCATTGCCCATGACATTGAGCAGGGCAAGCTTGAGTTTGAGCTTTCGGCCGAAGACATCCACATGGCCATTGAGAGCGAGCTCACGCGCCGCATAGGCGAGCCGGGCAAAAAGCTCCACACCGCCCGCAGCAGAAACGATCAGGTTGTTACGGACTTCAGGATATACTGTAAGGAGGCAGCCGACGAGGTGCTCGCAGAGCTGGGTAAGCTGCGTGCGCTCATCATTGACTTGGCCGAGGAGCATGTTGATACGATACTGCCCGGTTACACCCACCTGCAAAAAGCTCAGCCCGTATTGCTTGCTCAGCACCTGTTGGTGTGGCAGGCCATGTTTGCCCGTGACGA
>Ga0131853_10017707_pt1 | contig 12974 bp, 8 predicted proteins | sample TergutLab28metaG_FD_92764 | JGI IMG/M metagenome (GOLD analysis project Ga0131853, IMG submission 92764) | Labiotermes labralis P1 segment gut microbial communities from Petit-Saut dam, French Guiana - Lab288 P1 (version 2) (version 2) | ecosystem: Host-associated > Arthropoda: Insects >...
GAATATCCGCCCAAATCAACAATTTTTCCGCCATCTGTAATGATTTTTTCAACAGAATGTAGTAATTTCGCGGGCGTTTTGTGCCGACTATCCGCAAAAAACGAATCGGGAGTTACATTTATAATTCCCATTACAATCGGAGTTGACAGATTGAGCAGTTTATTATTTAATTTTAGTTGCATGTTTTTTTAGTTCTGACTTGTAGCTTCAAAAAAACCTCTGCAAAAATAAAAAAATAATACGACAGAAAGGCATAAAGCGCAGAATATTAGAAAAATTCTGTGCGAAATACAATTTTTTTTCAAAAAAACAGTTATTATGTCGGATAAAAAGGCGTAGTTGTTCGAAAAAAATTGTATTTTTGCAGAAATTTTCGAGAGAGAAAAATAATTTACATAATATAAAATTTGTTTAGGGTATTCTATGAAAAGGAAATTTTTTGGAAATCTTATCTTATTAACTTTTTTTGCAACGCTGATAACGGCTTGCAATAATCAAAGTAACACGTCCAGACTTACAGGTTGGAGGTATAACGACCCTGATGGTACAGGTTTTGAAGTGCAACGGAATTTCAGAATGACAACTCCTCCCGGTATGGTCAAAATTGAAGGCGGAACATTCACTATCGGAGAAAGAGCCGAGTTTATAACTGCTCCGCGCAATAATCCGCGTCGCCGAATTACAGTAAGTTCATTTTTCATGGACAAATACGAAGTGCGGAATATCGACTGGCGCGAATATACGCACTGGCTCACTGTTGTGTTTGGGAACACAGCACCCGCTATCGTTGAAAGAGCGCAACCAAACAAAACAGTTTGGCGTGAGGAATTGGCTTTTAATGAGCCGTTTATACAGTTTTATTTTACTCATCCATCGTTCGACCACTATCCGATAGTTGGCGTAACGTGGGAACAGGCTATGGATTTCAGTTCGTGGCGTACCGACCGTGTAAATGAGCTGGCATTAGTCCGTGCCGGAGTAATTGCGCCAAAAGATTATAGAGCTGTTCAAGGAGAAACCGATTTCTACACTATCATTCATGATTTTGTTTTCAATACGCAAAAATATTTACTGCAAGACTCTTACCAGCCGGAGCCGGGACGAAGACCATTAACAGACTTATTTGGAAATCCGCGCAAAGCAAACATGAGTGATGGAATTCTGATTAGTGATTTCCGTTTGCCAACCGAAGCAGAATGGGAATATGCAGCATATGCTATGCGAGCCGACAGACACGGTTTTGTTCAAGAGGGAAGAGCGTTTCCGTGGGCAGGCGACCAAGTGCGCAGTACAGCGAGAAGAACACAAGGGCGGATGCAAGCAAATTTTGTTCGCGGACAAGGTGATATGATGGGTACTGCCGGTGATTTGAACGATGGAGGTAGCATTACAATGCCGGTAGGCTCTTTTCCTCCAAATGATTTTGGATTGTTTGATATGGCAGGAAATGTAAATGAGTGGGTGTTGGATGTGTATCGTCCAACTTCATTTGAAGTTGTTGCCGAACTTAACTCATTCAGAGGAAATGTATTTATGGACCCTGTTATTGTCGGACGTGATGAAAATGGTCGTCCGATATTCGAAATAGATTCTTTGGGGAGAATAAAAAGAGAAGTAATACTGGATGGCGATGTTAGGAATTTCAGAGATGGCGACCCGACTTCGCAAATATTTACTGATTTTTCGTTGATTCATTTCTTCGAAGGAATTGAACACTTAACCGAAATGGAAGGAGTTAGACTTGACATAACTGACATACTTGCACCGCCAATTACTGACAGAGCACGTGTGTACAAAGGTGGCTCGTGGAGAGACCGCGCATTTTGGCTCAATCCTTCAACACGGAGATTTTTGGAACAAGACCAATCGAGGAACGATATTGGCTTCCGTAACGCATTGAGTTTAGTCGGCTCTGAAAGTGTTACAAGATAGTAGTTTTTGGTTTTAATGAAATAAGACAAGGCGAATAAATTTTATTCGCCTTGTTTGTTTTGTAAAACTTGTTTTTTTTTAAAAACTCAATAATCAAATTGCTGTCGTTATTTCAAATCGTCCTCGCTCAGCCAGGGCTTGCGCCATAACATTTCCACTGCCTGCACAAAACAGCAAGCAAACTGCAATTACTAATAATTATTCTTGTATTCATAATTAATGCGTATTTGCAAAGATAGTAATTTGTTGTTTGAAAGTCAAAACAAAACAAGGCGAAAGTTAAAACCTTCGCCTTGTTTTTGATTTAAACTACACCTGTTTAGCCTTATCATAGAAAAGGATTCCGGTCAAGCTCCGTTTCGGGTACTCGGTTGCTACTGCCACCCGATGGGTCTTCCGGCAAATGTGGCGGAATCGGATGATGAGGCGGTGGCGGATTATCCGGCGGCGGTGGTTGATTATCCGGCGGTGGCGGTGCAGGCGGAATTAATGACGATGGACGCCTGCGCGACGGCGATGGCACCAACTCCTGATGCCAAAAACGAATGATGTAGTTCATTCTCCTTCCCTCTGCCGTAGGCGTAAACCGCATCTGTTCCTTCAATGCCCGCTCGATACGCCAAAAAGTAGGCACACCAATAGTAGCATAACCGCTTCGGTTGCTAAAGCTGAAATTAACTTCTATTACTCTGCCTGTTTGAGGGCAGATAATCATAACGATGCCAAGATGCTCGCCCTGTTGTATCCGGCTTATTTCCGATGCTGAAAAGGATTCGCGCACTATGCGCATTGCCAACGTTCTCCAATCGCTATGTACAAGGTCTCTTATCTCTTCGTCAAATCCTCGACGCCTGCCGTCGATAGTTTGCTCGGCGTAAGTAAACCTGTTTACCCTGTTGTACAGCCTTACTCCGCCGGACTCCGAAACATCGGCTTGAAAAAACACACCGTCTCTTCCTCCGGCAGAAATTGCTCTGCTTGTATCGTAAAGAAAGGTTTGTGCCATAACATTGCCTGCACAAAACAGCAAGCAAACAATTAACAATAATTTAATTTTTGTTTTCATAATTAATGCGTAGTTGCAAAGGTAGTAATTTGTTGTTTAAAAATCAAAAACAAGGCGAAAGTTAAAACTTTCGCCTTGTTTTATTTCAGACTATACCTATTTAGTTGCCGTGATATCATTCATGCTTCACCATTTTGGCTAAACTCAATCCCTAACACGCTTCTAAAAAAACGTGTTAGAGATTGATAATCACAACTCTCACCTGCTTGGATTAAAAACGACTGTCCATAGGAGGAGGCTGAGTTTGATTCCTATTAGGTGGAAGAGGTGGATTTGGCGGAGGCGATGATGGCGGAGGCGATGGCGGAATTAAGGACGATGGACGCCTGCGCGATGGCGAAGGCACCAACTCCTGATTCCAAAAACGAATGATGTAATTCATTCTCCTTCCCTCTGCCGTAGGTGTAAACCGTATCTGTTCCTTCAATGCCCGCTCGATACGCCAAAAAGTAGGCACACCAATAGTAGCATAACCGCTTCGGTTGCTAAAACCGAAATTAACTTCTATTACTCTGCCTGTTTGCGGACAGATAATCATAGCAATAGTCATAACTTCGCCTTGTTGTATCCGGCTTATTTCCGATGCTGAAAAGGATTCGCGCACTATACGCATTGCCAATGCTCTCCAATCGCTGTGTACAAGGTCTCTTATCTCTTCGTCAAATCCTCGACGCCTGCCGTCGATAGTTTGCTCGGCGTAAGTAAACCTGTTTACCCTGTTGTACAACCTTACTCCGCCGGACTCCGAAACATCGGCTTGAAAAAACACACCGTCTCTTCCTCCGGCAGAAATTGCTCTGCTTGTATCGTACAAGCGGACTTGCGCCATAATGCTGTTGCTTGCACAAAAAAGCAAGCAAACAATTAACAATAATTTAATTTTTGTTTTCATATCTAATCACAATTTTGCATTAATCTTTGTAAGTTACTAAAATTATCAATCCCGACTCTATCGAAATCATATCTCAAACTCGTGTTCGGGTCCATCCTTTGCCACGTACCTCTCAGGTCGTTTATTATATAACTATCCAATCTGTCATTCGACTCTCCGGGTTGCAGTTTGCCGTAAGGAGTTACATACCATTCTAACTGTGCAAAAGGATAAAAATCGGGATGATTTGTCCACGTTTCTTCCCTTAGACTGCCCGGAAACATAGTTCTGACATACAAAAAGTGCGCAAACAAGGTTTCTATTTCAAAATTCAATCCTGCACGCATAAAGTTAGGTATATTGTTGCCTACCTTCAAAAACTGATATGCGTGAAACAACTCGTGAAAGAGAGAACCGCTATTGGTCATACTGCGCAGTGTAATCCTGCGGTCATTTAAATTAAATGATGGTCGGGCATTACTGTTGAATCCTATGGACATTCTACCGGAGCTACGCAGTGAAGTAAACAACTGTTCTCCCAGACAATCTTCCACCATTTCTCTAATCATTTCTTCTACCGCTTCTCGCTCTTCCCTTGTCAAATCACTAACATCAAAAAGCTCGCTCGCAAGCGGTGCATCAGAATAAGGTGGTGGTGGAGGAGGTGGAGGAACCAAACCTCCGCCGAAGCCACCGCCATTATGCCCAAAACCGCCACCGCTGAAGCCGGATTCTCTACATATCGAAACAAAGACAGTAGCCTCGCGCACATAACAGCCACCGCCACCCCAATTCGTACTCCAACACCAAAACTCTAAAACATAGATTGGTTCTGTCCAACACCAGCCCAAACGTGTTCCCAACTCGAACTTGGGTGCTTCGTCTTGCACTTCCATCGTACCTACTATCTCGCCGTTGTGATATCGCCATCCGTTTACAAACTCACCGTTTAGGTCATGAAAAAATATCAAACCATCAAACTTATTGTCGCGCCTCAAATACGACATTTTCCTAAAAGGGTCGAATTTGGTGCGTTCCAAGTACGACAAATCGGGTACGATGGTCATCAGAAACATAACTGTTTCGCCGGTCTTTCGGTGCGTACGATGAATCAAACTTGTTTTCGACAATGCATGCTCATAATTTTGAGTTGCCTCAATTTTTTCAGCAGTTTGAGAGGTTGCAAAATGGAATGTGTTCTCCATCAGCAAAACAGTTTCAAAAGTTTGGTACCTGTTGTTCTGCTCCACTCTCGAATATTCCCAAGCAGGTCTTACCGCTAAATTCCGGTTGTTTCCATTTCCATTTCCATTTCCATTGTTTCCGCTACCGTTATTACCGTTGTTGCCATTCCCATTGTTTCCGTTGTTCCCGTTTCCGTTTCCGTTATTTCCGTTTCCATTGTTTCCGTTGTTTCCGTTCCCACTGTTCCCATTATTTCCGTTCCCGTTATTACCGTTATTACCGTTTCCGTTGTTACCGTTCCCATTGTTCCCGTTATTACCGTTTCCATTGTTCCCGTTTCCATTATTCCCTGTTCTCAATTCTACTGTACCATCAGTATCGGCAAAAGCGTAGAACATTCGCTTAGCATCTTGCAGAAGCCGTTCGCTTACAGCTTCCGAAGGTGGTCTGTCTATGTCATAAATGCTTAGTTCATCAATACACGAGTGTGTAAAAATGAGCAAAAAAGCCATCAATGACAGTGCAAAGATATATTTTTTGTTCATAATTATAGTTGTTTTAATTTTTTATTCAATGATTATTTGTTTAAATGCCTTTGTAATCTGCAACCAACCCGATTACTTTTTATTTTGGTTACCGCCTTTCGGTAAGGACTTTCCGAAAGGCTTACTTTATTTGCATCATCATACCGATTAAGTTAAATGTTTAAAATTTCAGAGTTCAGACAATAAAAAAAACGTGAAACAGCCTGTCTGGTTATCAGGTTTCCACGCCTACGTTTCTAACAAGTTGTTCCACGCCGTATCATACGGCGTTTCACTAACTTATTCTTGAAACGCAACCCATAATCGGGTTAAATGTGGAAAAATGATAACCAAGAATAAACAGCCAATCGCTATTTTTATATGTCTTTTATTTTTTTGTTTACATTACGCTGTTGATAAATTTCAATCGCAAAAATAAAATAAGTTTTTGAAAAAACAAAATTGTGTTGAAAAATATTTTTTTTGGGTATTGTTGATTCCGTATAGGTTTATTTGAGAAATCCTTATTTTAGAAAATTTCCCTTAGTAGAAAAGCAATCTGCAAAACCGCCCTTATTCCCTTATTTTCAACAACGTAATAAGAAAATAAGGGCGAGAAGTCGGAAAAAAATTGCACTGCTAAGGGAATAGCTATATCTATTTAACAATGCCTGTTAATTTTTTGTTTGACTGCGTTTTAAACAAAATTTTATCACACTTGCATATTTGCATATTAATTTTTACCTTTACGCTCGAAAACAAAAGAAACTCATAAAACATAATTATATGAAAAACAACGACTTACCACAAGAAGTGGTGTCTAAAGCACAAATGTGGCTCGACGGAAATTACGATGACGAAACAAAAAAAGAACTTCGTCGAATGTTGGATGCATCGGACAAAACGGAATTAATTGAGTCGTTTTACAAAGATTTGGAGTTTGGAACAGGCGGTTTGCGCGGAATTATGGGTGTCGGCACAAATCGAATGAACAAATATACAGTTGGCGCGGCAACGCAAGGTTTAAGCAATTATCTGAAAGCGCAATTTCCTCATATTCCGCAAATTAGCGTAGTTATCGGACACGACTGCCGACACAATAGTCGAAAATTTGCTGAAATTTCTGCCAATATTTTTTCCGGCAACGGAATAAAAGTTTATTTGTTCGAGGATTTGCGACCAACGCCCGAAGCCTCGTTTGCCATTCGTCATTTGGGTTGCCAAAGCGGAATTATTCTCACCGCTTCGCACAATCCGAAAGAGTACAATGGTTACAAAGCGTATTGGGACGATGGCGCGCAAATGATTGCTCCGCACGACGAAAATGTAATCAGCGAAGTGGAAAAAATCAAAGATGTGAACGAAATTAAATTCGCAGGAAATCCTGAATTAATCGAAATCATTGGCGAGGAAATCGATAAAGCATTTATCGAAGCGGTTAAAACATTGTCGCTTTCGCCCGATGCAATCAAGCGAAACAGCGATTTGAAAATCGTTTACACGCCAATTCACGGAACAGGCGTTCGGTTAGTGCCGATGGCTTTGCGCGCGTATGGATTTACCAATATTATTAATGTACCCGAACAGGATGTCGTGAGCGGCGATTTCCCGACTGTTGTTTCGCCAAATCCTGAGGAATCGGCAGCATTGGAAATGGCTGTAAAAAAAGCGATTGAAGCTGATGCCGACATTGTAATGGCTTCCGACCCGGACGCCGACCGACTTGGAATTGCCGTGAAAAACGACAAAGGCGAATGGGTTTTGATTAATGGAAATCAGACTTGTTTGCTTTTTATCTATTATCTCATTACTCGTTGGTGCGAATTGGGCAAACTCAAAGGAAACGAATATGTGGTGAAAACCATTGTAACCACCGAAATTATCAAAGATATTGCCGAGAAAAACGGCGTGGAAATGTACGATTCGTACACAGGTTTCAAATGGATTGCCGCCATTATTCGCGAAAACGAAAACGTGAAACAATATATCGGCGGCGGCGAGGAAAGTTACGGATTTTTGCCCGAAACATTTGCGCGCGATAAAGATGCTGTTTCGTCTTGTGCGTTGATGGCTGAAATAGCGGCGTGGGCAAAAGACAACGGAAAATCGCTCTACGAACTTTTGCAAGACATTTATATCGAATACGGCTACGGAAAAGAACTCGGAATTTCGGTTGTGCGCAAAGGCAAATCGGGCGCGGAGGAAATTGCCGCAATGATGACCAATTTCCGCAACAATCCGCCTGCCGAAATTGCCGGCTCACGCGTGAAAACAATAAAAGATTACGAAACATTGAAGGTGAAAAACATTGTTTCGGACGAAGAAACCGCGTTGGAAATGCCGACAACTTCAAACGTATTGCAATTTTTCACTGAAGACGGCACAAAAATATCCGTTCGTCCTTCGGGAACAGAGCCGAAAATCAAATTTTATATCGAAGTGCGCGGTGAAATGCAGTCGCGCGCCGATTTTGACAAAGCCGAAGCGCAAGCAACGGCTAAAATCGATGCAGTTAGAGCATCGTTGGGAGTTTAATTTTACTCCCTGTGTTTAGAAAAATGTTTTTTTTCATTGTAGCATCGGTGGTTAGTGATAATCGCCGATGTTTTTTGTGTCGGATTTTTCGTTTTTGTGAAAAAAAATCATATTTATCTGTATTATTGAACTTTTTGCCGTAATTTTGCACTGAAAAAATGAAGCTATGACATTACTCAACATATTGTTCGATGCAAATAAGTTTACGCTTCCGTTGGAAGACCCGACACTGAAATTTTTGGTCATACTCGGCATTATTTTATTTGCACCGATTTTGCTTAACAAACTCCGAATTCCATCTATTTTGGGATTGATTATTGCGGGAATTATTATCGGACCGCACGGAATAAACCTGCTCGAACGCGACAGCGGTATCATCCTTTCGGGAACTGCGGGATTGCTCTATATTATGTTTCTTGCCGGATTGGAAATTAATCTGACCGAATTTAAGAAAAACAGCTTCAAAAGTCTGCTGTTCGGAATGTACACTTTTATTTTTCCGATGGCATTTGGCTTTGCGGGCGCGTATTATATTTTCAATTTTGATTTATTGCCTTCCACTCTCTTGGCGAGCGTAATTGCTTCGCACACGCTGATTGCTTATCCGATTATCAGCAAATACGGAATAACTAAAAATCGCGCTGTAACCGTTGCTGTCGGCGGAACGATGATAACCAATATTCTTGCGCTTTTGGTGCTTGCTGTTGTGGTGGGAATGACTACAAGCGAGGTAAACAATCAATTTTGGATGCGACTCGGCGTGTCGATTGTTATCTTTGCAAGTATCGTAATGGTAGGTTTTCCGATGCTCGCACGCTGGTTTTTCAAACGATACAAAGACAATGTTTCGCAATATATTTTTGTGCTGGCAATGGTTTTTCTCGGTGCGGTGCTTGCCGAAATTGCAGGATTGGAAGGAATTATCGGTGCGTCGCTTGCCGGACTGGCTCTAAATCGCTTAATTCCAACCACTTCACCGCTAATGAATCGCGTTGAATTTGTGGGAAATGCGATATTTATTCCATTTTTTCTTATCGGAGTTGGAATGTTAGTCGATTATCGTGCTTTTTTCCTCGATTTACAAACAATTAAAGTTGCCGCTGTTCTGACTGTCAGCGCGATTTTAGCAAAATACATCGCAGCTTGGCTCACACAAAAAAACTTGAAATATTCTATCGATGAACGCCGTGTAATTTTCGGATTGAGCAACGCGCAAGCTGCTGCCACGCTCGCCGCCGTAACAGTCGGATATAATATTATAGTAGGCGAAACCGCCGACGGCGAACCAATCAGACTTCTGAACGAAAGCGTGCTAAACGGCTCAATCATTGTGATTTTGATTAGCTGTACAATAGCGACGTTCGCAGCACAGCGAGGCGCGCGAAATATCTCGCTTTCACAATCGGTTGCCGACAGCACAAGCAAAGATAAAAATCAGTGGGAGAATATTCTCATTCCGGTAAGTCGTCCCGAAAATATCGAGGAACTTATCAATTTGAGCGCATTGATAAAAAAACGCGATAACAAGCACGGAATTTATGCAATGAACGTTATCAATAATCAAAATTCCGACCCGAACGCCGATAAAAAAGCGCAGGAAATTCTCGAGCAAGCCGAAAAAACAGCTGCTGCTTTGGATTTGCATTTGAACACACTGCTTCGTTACGATGCAAGCGTGGCGAATGCCATTGTCAGCGTTATCAAAGAAAATAAAGTAACCGATTTGATTTTGGGTTTACACGCTCAGAAAGAATTTTCCGAATCGTTTCTCGGTGCGCCAACCGAAAATATTCTCGAAAACAGCAACGCAACAACCTACATTTACCGCCACGTTCAGCCAATCGCAACCATCAAACGCCACGTTATTTTTATTCCCGAACAGGCAGAAACCGAATTTGGTTTTCCGTTTTGGGTAATTAAAATGTGGTATTTGGCACAAAATACGGGAAGCAAATTGATTTTTTACGGCGGAAAAAAAGCCATTGATATTATTCACAGCGTTTACGAAAACAATCCGATTGAAGCCGAATTCAATATTTTTGAGGATTGGGACGATTTTCTGATTATGTCGCGCGACATACAATCTGACGACAATCTTATCATTGTTATGAGCCGTCAGAACAAGATTTCGTACCAAAATGCGATGAAAAAAATTCCGTATTACCTGAACAGGTATTTCAGCGAACACAATTTTATTCTCATTTACCCAATGCAGTTGGGTGCGAACGACGAAAACGGACACATCGACTTAACCAATGCCTCGCTTCTAAGCAGCGTAAGCAGGCTCGAAGGTTTTAGTAAATTGTTTTTGAAAACGTTGAAAGGGAAGTAGGTTTTATTTACATTTTTCAACTAAAACATTGTCATTATTCTGATTTTAAGCGATTTGTTGTTTTGAAATTTTGTAAATCATTTGTGTTTACTTAAATTCATAATGTTTTTTCACCGGTTTTCTGACTTGCCAAAAACACGACAATCCTTTCGGAAAAACAACATAATCGCCGGCAGTGAACGAAACATTTTTTGAGCCGTAACTGACCGTTACTTCGCCTTCGACAATGAAACTGATTTCTTCGCTGTCGTAATGCCAATCAAATTCTGACACACCGCACGTCCAAATCGGATTGGATTTCATTTCGGCAACTTCTTTTTCGGTGGGTTTTCTGACTAATATATCCATATTTTTTTGTTTTGTGAATGTTTTTGCGAATAATTATTTCCCTATACAAAATCTCTCAAAAATCCTTCCCAAAACTTCATCAGTAGAAATTTCACCTGTAATTTCTCCCAAATAATGCATACATTCGCGAATATCCTGCGAGAGGAAATCGCCTGAAAGATTGCGGGTCAAGCCCGCAATGACACGGTCGATAGCAATTTGTGCATTGGTCAAGGCTTCGTAATGACGAATGTTGCTTATCACAATGTCGTCGGTTTGGAGTTCGGGAATTTGAGCGGCTTTTACAAGCGCTTTTTCTAATTTGTCGGTATTAATTCGCTTTTTTGCCGAAATGTAAATATGTTCCGCATCAAACTGACTGAACAGATTTTCAATAATTTTACATTCCTCCTCATTAACTTTGTCTATTTTGTTGAAAACCAGAATAATTTTTTTCCCTTCGGCGCGTTTGGCAATGCGCTCGGTCAGCCATTCGATATGTTCACTAATTTGCGTGCAGTCAATCAACCAAAGAATTATGCTTGCCTGCTCGATTTTGCGGTACGTGCGCTCAATTCCGAGATTTTCAATTTTATCTTTCGTGTCGCGAATTCCCGCTGTGTCGATAAAACGAAACATTATTCCGTTAATATTAATTGTATCCTCAATCACGTCACGCGTAGTTCCGTGAATATCAGACACAATGGCTTTTTCCTCGTTGAGAAGCAGATTGAGCAAAGTTGATTTTCCTACATTTGTTTCGCCCACGAGCGCAACAGGAATGCCGTTTTTAAGTACATTTCCCAAGTTGAAAGAATCGGCAAGTTTTGAAATTTTTTCCTCAATTTCAACAGCCATTTTTTGCAATTCGGCACGGTCGGCAAATTGCACATCCTCCTCGTTGAAATCAAGTTCGAGTTCGATAAGCGAAACGAAATTCAGCAGTTTTTCGCGAAGTCGGCTCAATTCACTGGAAAAATTTCCGCGCATTTGGTTTAACGCCATTCGGTGCGAAGCGGCAGAAGTTGAGGCAATTAAATCGGCAACGGCTTCGGCTTGCGACAAATCCATTTTTCCATTCAGAAAGGCACGCTGCGAAAATTCGCCCGCTTGCGCCAACGCACAACCTTGTTCGAGCAAAAGTTTCAGAATTTGCTGTTGAATAAAAATCGAGCCGTGACACGAAATTTCGACCGTATCCTCGCCAGTAAACGAGTGCGGAGCGCGAAAAACGGCAACCAGCACTTCGTCAATCGTTTCGCCGTTTTGCGCAACGATTGAACCGAAAGCGACTGTATTCGCCTCTTGATTTAAGAAATCGAATTCCTGCTTTTTCGGAACAAAAATTTTGTTCACTTTTTCTATCGCGTCTTTGCCCGAAACGCGAATTACCGCAATACCGCCAACACCCGAAGCGGTGGAAATTGCACAAATTGTATCGTTATTCATAATAATTGATTAAAGCCCCTCCAAACCTCCCCACAAGGGAGGCTTCCAAACTTGCTGAGGATTTTAAATTAAAGCCTCAGAAAAAAAGCCTCCCTTGTGGGGAGGTTTGGAGGGGTTTTTTGTTTAAATTCTATCCAACACCGTTTTTATCAATTTTTCTACTAATTTTCCATAATCCACATTTGCTTCCTCTGCCAAACGATTGGCAATGATACAGCAAACGGTCGTGGCGCGATGTCCGAGCATTTTTCCCAATCCTGCAATGGCGGAACTTTCCATTTCAAAATTAGTGATTTTGCGATTTTGATACGAAAATTTTTCTATTTTTTCGTTCAATTTCGGGTCGGCAAGTCCAAGTCGGAGTTCGCGCCCTTGCGGAGCGTAAAATCCATTGGCAGCGATAGTTACACCGCGTATCATATCGTCTTGCGCAATTTGATTAACCAATTCGACATCGGCATTTACCACATACGGGAAAGCGTGATTGAGCGAAAAATCAGTCTGACGAACAAATTCTTTCGCAAAATCCATATCGCAAAATTTATCCCAATCGGCATAAAAAGGCAACAAACCGTCGAAACCAAGCGATTTTTCGGACACTACAAAACTGCCCAATCCGCATTCGGGTTGCAATCCGCCCGAAGTGCCGATTCGCACCATTTTGAGCGATTTTGCCACAGGTTTCGGTTCGCGCGTGGCGAGATTGATATTGGCAAGCGCGTCGATTTCGTTCATCACAATATCGCAATTATC
>Ga0131853_10017709_pt1 | contig 12973 bp, 7 predicted proteins | sample TergutLab28metaG_FD_92764 | JGI IMG/M metagenome (GOLD analysis project Ga0131853, IMG submission 92764) | Labiotermes labralis P1 segment gut microbial communities from Petit-Saut dam, French Guiana - Lab288 P1 (version 2) (version 2) | ecosystem: Host-associated > Arthropoda: Insects >...
ATCTCCCAAACCGTAGAATCGATTCGCGCCGAAATGATTAGATTGGCTGAGACACTACCCGAATTTCCTGTTGTTATGGACATGTACGGGGTTGGCGCTTCATTGGGACCACAGATTATGGCTGAAATAGGTGATGTACGTCGATTTGCTCGCAAACAATCTCTGTCTGCATTTGCTGGCGTCGACCCTATGCCGAGTCAATCAGGCACTTACGAACGGCAAAGCAATCCTTCTTCAAAACGAGGTACCCCATACTTGCGTAAAACACTTTTTATTTTGATGACCGTTTTACTGCAAACTGCGCCCGAACACAATGCCGTCTATAGCTTCCTTAACAAAAAACGCTCCGAAGGTAAACCTTATTACGTCTACATGAACGCAGGCTGCAATAAGTTCTTGCGGGTGTATTACGGTCGAGTAAAAGAGTATCTTGACGATCTGGATTCTTAGATTTTTCCATCGGCGTGCCTTTTGCCTTTGGTCGCTACAGGTTAGCCGTTATTATTTGATAATTCAAGCGGCTTTTTTTGTATACACTTCTTCATTTGCAACATTCCAACTAACTTTTTTTCTTTTAGCTTGACTTTTTATTTGCAGGCTTTTTGTGAATTAAGCTTATAGTCAACGAAATTGAAAAGAAGAGAAGGTAAGCGTAGTTTTTTTCTTCAATCAAGAAAGTGCCTTCAGTGTCCGGAAGATATCGGCGGTGTGTGCAGCACCAATTTTGCTCTGGGCCCTCGAAAGATGAAGTTTTTTGGAGTGGATCTAAGATAAGCGGGAACCCATGAAACAAAGTTTAAAGTAAAGCTAAGCTTTATATGCAAAACTGATCTGTTAGGAGGCACTGACGGTGAGTGAAGGAAAAATAACAAGTTTATTCCTCTTGTTTTCACATTTGTTGACTATATCGTAAGAAGCAGAACCGATTATCTATTGTAACGAACTTTCCTACATTTATTATTCGCAATCGAAAAGTATGGGTATAGACGAATAAGTCGATTGCTGACTTATTCGTCTATACCATCTTAAAAACTAAACCTACAGAAGTTGGCAAGCTTGCATTTAAGTGCCGCAGACTAAAAATCGGACTTTTTTTGCCACGCTCACACGGGAACCCATAGTAGAGGTTCATACCTGTAGCAGACTTAAGAGAATAGTAAAGCCATTTTTGTCACTTACTCAAAGAACATTCTATGAACATGGTTCCAACGCTCATAGAGGCCTGAAACGCCCGCCTCACTTATGTTCAAATTATTTGTCCAAGAAATTCCTTGAACTCCTTCGAAAAGCCAAATAGCGGCACGCTCACGAGTTACGATGTATTGTATTTCATCCATTATGCGCTGAATTTCTTCTTCAGAACCGGCATGGTCTGCCTGAACGTAAAGAGTTGCCACTTCTTCGCTGATAAAGGTAGTATGTGTGCCCATTGTGTACATATTTCTATATCCGGCAGGAGTAGGACCCATAATCATACCATTGAGAGCTATATCAAAGTCTTGAAGAGCAAAAACCTGCTCTGACCAAAGAGCCGCATCTACAAAACGCAAGTTAAGATCCATGCCTGCTTGCTGCGCTGCATCCATTGCCAGTACGCCGATCATTTCAAAATTAGGCGTTTGGGTAGAGAGTATTTCGAACTCAAGACGAAGCCCATCTCTTTCTCGAATGCCGTCAGCGCCCGTAATCCAGCCGGCTTCTTCAAGAACTTCTATGGCTCGCTGGACACTAAATACAAATGCGCTCTCATCAGCCGCATTAGAGTTATGGAATATGTCAGAAGAGGTGATAGCGCTTAGCATAGGTGCCGCAAACCCTTCCGCTAAAAGACGCATACTGTCACGGTCCATGATATAAGAAAGTGCCTGGCGCACAGCCAGTTCGCTTATACGCTCATCGTTATGGTTAATAAGTGCAAGAGTCATATGACCGGAAGGAAGGAACATGAAGTCGAAATTAGGGTTATCTCTATGGTTTTCGTAGAAAGTCCTGGGCAGTGCGATGAAATGGTCAAGCTCGCCGGATTCAAAAGCAGTAATACGAGCAGTCGCATCCGGAACGAATTGGAATACAAACTCATCAAGGTAAGGCTTGCCGCCCCAATAATCCTCAAAACGCTCAAAGCGGGCGAACTCATCCATTCTTAGTTCAACAAGTCTAAAAGGTCCAATTCCTACACCGAGAATATCTAAATCCGTTATGTAATCCCAACCAGTAGGGTCAATGTTTTGCCAAATATGCTTAGGCAGTACCATATACTCTACAAATTGATGCTGCCATGCGAAGAACGGATTTGGTGCCTCCAATATGAACTGAACCGTATGGTCGTCTATAGCGACTACTGTAAAATCAGAAGGAGGCGGTGAGAAAGTATCAATGGAGGCTGCGCGCGCAAGCGGTGCATATTCATGGAAGAATACGATGTCAGCAGAAGTAAATGGATGTCCGTCATGCCATAATACGCCTTCGCGTAGGTACACAGTGTAGATTAAGCCGTCGTCTGAAACAGAATGACCGGTTGCAAGGCTAGGTACAACGCTACCGTCATGTGCGATGCTGTAGAGCCTTCCCCAGTGCAAGTCACGGATAATACCGCCGGGGCCGCATCTTCTAAGGATAATGTTAGGGCGCACAGGACCTGCAGCCCAGGCGAATCTGATAACTCCGCCATATCTGTCGCCGTCATTTGCTACGTTCATAGCAGCTGTACCAGGCGAAGGTGAAGTATCAGTGACAGTAGCCGTATCGGTGCCAGCTTGTTCTGCTGGCAGGCAAGCAGTAAAATTTACAAAAGCAATTACAGCAGCAAACATCAGAGGGTAAAGACTAAACTTAATTTTCTTCATTGAAAGTTCTCCCTTCATAATTTAGGAAGTGTAGATACATCCTAGTGGAGTGGTGTTTCTTTGTGTTTGTTAGGGCATATTACATGTATATAAATTTAGTTGTTAATTTATATGCATTTACTAGATTTCTTTTTTATGCTTGCTAATTTTCTGAAAAATGTGTAGTATTAGCCTAATGATGTATATACCAGACGCAGGAGGTGGCTTAAGATTAATAAAGTGTTTATTGGTATGGCGTTTGTGTTTTTAAATATCGATTTGAATATTGGGGGCTTTGGTTTTGGATTGTTTCCTAGTTTTTTGGGCTATCTTTTTATACTCAAAGGCTTGACAGAGCTTTCAGGGCTAAGTATAAGGTTTTATAAAATGACTCCGACTGTGCTTTTAGTGGGTGCGTACTCTGCGGTTATGTATTTTATGGAGCTGATGGGTGGACTGGGTACAGGTTGGTTGAATTATGTTTTGATACTGATTTCAATTAATCTTTCGTTGTTCGTTTCTTATAATTTTATAATGGGTATTCAAGATATTGAAGTCCATAGAGGGCAAAACCTAAATTTCGCACAATTATTTTTTGCATGGAAGGTACTTGCAATATTTGCGTTCATGCCGTTAGTTGCACGGATAGTGCCTATGCCTGCAATTTTGCCTGTGGCAGCAGGGTTAGCCGTGGGGATTTATTTTCTGTTTGTTTTGGACAGAACGAGAAGGTCGCTGTACCTACATAATCCTGTGGAGTGATATGCATATTTAGTCAAGCGCTTTGAAAAGAGTCTACTGTAAAATCAAAGCTTATAAGCGGACGTCAAACGGAATGGTGGAGAACAGTTTAATAATCGCGTCCCATTCTTTTTGCCAAAATACTGATAATAGAATACCGGGCAAGGCCTAGGGTGTAAAAACTTTCGGCCTTTTTTTGTTGCCCAAAGCGTGGAAAGGGGCTATAACATAAGCAAACCACAATTATACCAGACATACAGTCACTCCACAGTGACGTTGTAGACCAATACACCTTTCGGCGATAAAGAATGGAATGGAAGCGGCTAAGAGTATGAATTAGCGAAATAAAACCGGATGGCGGCGGGGAGAATCGCAAAGTGAACCTTATTAAGAAATTTTTATCCTTAAACTATAGTTAAAACATGTAAAACATATATCATACAATATGACCGATTTTTTAACCCCACGTAACGGATGCGTGGGGTTTTTATAGTTGTATAAAAACTCCATGTTACCATAGTCAAATCGAAATAATTAATACCTATGTGAAAATAACAGCAGGGAATATTCATTCACAAAGCAAACAGGACGTACTGTTGTCGTGTTAGCTTTGTTAGAATAGAAAACAAATTGCTCGCTTAACCAATATGGCTAAATGGAGAATTTATTTTTGGTAGGAGGGGATTATAAATGAAACTAGACCGCCTTATCGGTATACTGGCCACACTTCTCCAAAACGACCGCATAACAGCACCTGAACTAGCAGACAAATTTGAGGTAACTCGCCGTACAATTGGGCGTGACATTGATACCCTATGCAAAGCTGGTATTCCTATTATTACTCACCAAGGAGTAAACGGTGGTATCTCCATCGCCGAGGGGTTTAAATTGGACAAAGGCATTTTAACCGTTGATGAATTATCTGGCATTATCGCAGCTCTTAAAGGACTTGGCAGTGTGTCGGAGCTGTCGCACACTGAAAGAACACTAAACAAGCTGGGAGCCAATTCCGGTGCTGTTATTTCCTTGACAGAACCGGTGGTCATTGATCTTGCATCGCATTATAAAGAGCATCTAACCGTAAAGATTAAAGTCATCAAACAGGCTATCCTCGGAAGTCGAATAATTGAATTTGACTACTATTACGATAAGGGTGAAAGCCAAAGGCGTATAGAACCCTACTTAGTCGTTTTTCAATGGTCATCATGGTATGTTTTCGGATATTGCGTAGAGCGTATGGACTGGAGGATGTTTAAATTAAATCGGCTATGGAATTTATTTTTATGTAATGAACGGTTTTCTTTACGTGATGTACCGCCCGAAAAGCGTGATTTTAACAATCATTTACCGGATGATATCAGACTTGTTGCCTTGTTTGACAATTCAGCCAAATATCAGCTTATCGAATCCTATGGCCCGGATTGTTACTACGAAACTGCAGAAGGTCTGGTTTTGGAAATAGGTTTTACAAACCGAAGTTATATAATAGGCTGGATTCTTAGTTTCGGTGCGAAAGCCAAAGTGTTAGAACCTCTTGATATTGCAGTCGAGATTCAAACCATCGCAAAAAATATTTTGTCTACCTATTTGTAACAGGACATATAGGTGTCGTGTTTCTTGTTTTATAATAAGAATAGTTATACGTTTAACCCGTTATATTAGAGGGCGTGGATGTGAGCTTTTCTTACGAGACTTTGCATGCAATGTCGAGTGGAGGAGGAGGCGCATTCGTGCAAATCTTTGATTTGCACCCAAAGTGCTTGAAGGAGTAAGCTAGGCAGGTTGCCGCCCGGGCAGCAAAAACTTCAGTTTTTACGGCCAGGGAACATACGAAGAATGGCGGAAAATTAACCGAAAAGATACGCGCTACTACACGCGTCCACCCTCTCTAAGCGGGATAAATTATTATTTGGAGGTTTTAAAATGGCAAAGCATCAATTTAAAGATTTTCTCATGACTGTTGACGACGACTACAAAGATTTTGTTACTACAGTCCATGAACTTTTACAGCAATTTGATACTAAAGTCAGAATTCAACTGAGTAAAGCAAACGGGTTTAATGTATCTTATTCCCAGCAACCAAAAACAACATGGTATATTCTGAGTTTTTCGTTTCGCAATGGCGAGCTTATGGTTCGAGTACATCCTGAGAATTATGCTAAATACCTTGACGTGCTGAACAACATGCCTAAAAAAGTTGTTGAGCACATCAACAAGGCGGATATTTGTAAAAAACTGATAGACCCTCGGAAGTGTTGGGATACATGCGAGCCGGGATATGATTTTCATATAGGAGAAAATCATTACCAAAAATGTCGCTATAGTTGCTTTAAGCTCAAAGTCGATTCCGAGAATATACCATTTTTGCTTGAATTAATTGAAAGTGAATGCAAGGAAAGGTTTTCGGCATAGACCGGTTTATCATGATTGTAAAAAAGGAATTATTTGAAACACTGGATTTGCCGTAATGCAAGGATACTAAAGTATGCTATATTAAAATATCATTTTGAAGATGGGCGAAAAGAGGACGTATTAGACATATTGGCGAAGTTTAAAACGTAGCGTATGCAAAACATTATAAATAAATGTATTGTGTGCAATAACTATATACTATCTATCACAGGGGTGTCGGCATAGAGAATTACAGAGCTTATGCTGATACTCCTTGTTATTTACACGCCAACCCACCTCAAAAATTTGTCAAGTACAATTTTAACTGCCTCAGGACACAGCCTTTATCACCTATACAGTAAGAGTGTGTTCACAAAAAGCTGTTACGAAGCTTTAAGCCTGATGTTTTCGCCATTTCTCTCAAGATTATTGCCTTTGACCCGCCCAAATAACTTTGTTTTTGGGACCCTGGGGCAAAACGGCGATTAGCGCCGCCGGTATCTTCCGGTCATTGTCGGCGCTCACTTGCTGATGATCGCCGAATACTTCGAGTGCAAATCTTGATTTGCACGAGTGCTACATTCACGCCTTCTCAAATGGCATAAATCAGCATCTTTAATTCACATAACCCATTTATGAGAACACGCTCTAGTTCGTGCGCATCGATCTCACGATACTTTACTACTAAAGGAGTGCACATGGAATCATATATCCCATACAACAAAATATTCGCCGCTCCCACCCTCCAATGGTTTGATAGAGCATTAGGTAAGCCTACCGATGTACAGCGAGAGGCGTGGCCTGCCATTGCGTCTGGTCAACATGTATTAGTTTCCGCCCCTACCGGAACTGGCAAGACCCTTTCGGCGTTTTTGGTATTCATAGACCAAATGATGACACAAGCTCGCATGGGAACACTTGATCCAAATTTACAGTTGATTTATATCTCGCCCTTAAAGTCTCTTGCTGGTGACATTCGTGAAAATCTGTATAGACCTCTAAATGGAATAGCTTTTGAAGGAGACGAGGAATCTCCTTTGACAATTGCAGTCCGTACCGGCGACACCCCCGCAGCCGAACGGAGCAAAATGGCCAGAAAGCCTCCGCACATCCTTATTACAACCCCAGAATCCCTATACCTATTGCTAACTGCCAAGTCTGGACAACAAATGCTAAAGACCGCAAGAGCCATTATTATAGACGAATTGCATGCAATGCTTGATACAAAGCGTGGTGCACATTTAATGCTTTCCCTGGCACGCTTAGATGCACTATGCGGCCGCCCTTTGCAACGCGTGGGGCTTTCTGCTACTATTCAACCACTGGAATTGGCAGCGGATTATTTGTCAAATGGTGATACTGCAGTTCAAGTTATAGCACCCCCTATGCACAAGGACTTTGAAATTAAAATTGTAAACCCTTTCCCTGGCGGTACGTTACCCGAAGGCACAATCTGGCCGGAAATTGCTAAGAAAGTAGTGGAGTCATGCAAAGGGGCCAGAAGTGTAATCGCATTTACCGAAGGACGTCTGATGTCAGAGCAACTGGCGTACTATGTAAACCGGCTGGAAGGTGAAGGCTTTGCACGTACTCATCACGGTAGTGTATCTAAGGAGCAGCGCTTTGAAGTTGAAAATGACTTGCGCGCCGGGAAGCTTCGTTTATTATGTGCCACATCTTCCATGGAGCTGGGCATCGATGTTGGTGAGATTGATAGAGTATTGCAAGTTGCCTGCCCAATGTCAATATCCAGCTTAATGCAGAGGCTAGGGCGTGCCGGGCATAACCCCGGGCGGGAAAGCTTAATGTCTATGTACCCACGCACTGTTTCAGAAAACTTATACTGTGCGCTAACCGCTCAAACGGCCCGAGAAGGGGGTATTGAGCCGTCTCGCCCACCCCGCATGTGCTTCGATGTTCTGGCACAGCATTTGGTTTCTATGGCAACGGTTAGTGGGTACACCATTGAAGATGTAATGAGTTTATTGCCTCGTGCATACCCCTTCCGGGAAGTGACTCAAGAGGATGTTTGTGCCATTTTACAGATGCTTGCGGGCGATTACGAACATGAACGTGATTTACCAGTACGCCCTCGCATAAATTACGACCGCATTAATGGGCGAGTTGAAGGCGATACTTACAGCCGAATGCTGGCAATTTCTTCACCGGGTACAATTCCGGACACAGGAATGTTTGCGGCAAAAACTGAGAACGGTGTGAAAATTGGCGAACTTGATGAGGAGTTTGTATTTGAACAGCGCATCGGATTTAAATTTTTACTTGGTTCATTCGCATGGAGGATTGTAGGTATAAACAAAGATACCGTTACCGTTGCTCAAGCTTCTTCTGAAGGTGCAAGACCGCCATTTTGGAGGCGACAAGGCGGGATTGGACGCAAATTGCAGACTGGACTTGCATTTGGCCGCCAGATGCGGCTGCTTACGGAAGCGGCACATTCCGGAAAGCTACTCTCAGCATTAGAAGATTTGGGGCTTGATGAAAACGCCGCTAAAGACACTGCCGATTTTCTAGAGCGCCAGATGGAAGCCACAGAACTCTTGCCCAATGATCACACTCTTATTGCGGAGCATTTCGTTGATGAGGTGGGTCTTAATCAAATAATGATTCATTCAATTTACGGACAGCAAGTGAATGCACCATTAGCTATCTTACTTACACTCGCAGCCAAAAACTTGACTGGCATGGATGTCGACAGTTATAACGATGATGATGGTATTTTGCTAATGGCTCGTGGCGACCAACCCTTGCCTGTAGGCTTGCTACACGCTATTCGTCCCGAAACTGCAAGAGCAATTCTAAAAGCGGCCTTACCGGGTACGCCATTATTTAACATCAGTTTCCGCCACAATGCTGGGCGTGCACTAATGATGGGAGTGCGCCAAAACAAGCGGAATCCACTATGGGTACAGCGGCTACGGGCCAGTGAAATGCTGGACAGTGCCATTCATCATGATTCACACCCTCTTATACGTGAAACAATGCGTGAATGCCTAGAGGATCACTGGGATTTGACGGCCTTGGAAAAGTTACTAATAGATATCCAATCCACTGCGGTGCAAGTGCATGAATTATACTGTGAAAAGCCTTCTCCACTATGTATGCCCTTACGTTATGCCGCAGAAGCTGAGATGATGTACGCCTACACCCCTAGCACTGAAAACGTACTTGCTACCGTTGGGTCGGCTGTAAAAGATGCGTTAAAGCCAAATCCCAAACAGTTGGAGCGTATTTCTGAGCGTAGCAAACTACCTGAAGATGAGCAAGGGCTGCACACGCTATTGATGATAGAAGGAGATTTAATCGCCGGGGAATTACCATTTCCGCTGGAATGGTTTGAAGCCTTGGCCGAGAAGAAACGATGCCTATATATTGAGCCGGGGTTGTGGATTGCGGCAGAGCATGAGGAAGTATATCAGGCCGCCCTTGTTGAATGCGAAGAAGTGGCCCGCCAAAACATAGTGCGGCGCGCCTTGCGATATCGTGGTGCAATGGATGCCGCTCAGTTAGCAGTACGATATTTTTGGCCGGAAGAAGCTGCACATGCGGTTTTAGAAGTATTGCGTGAGCAAGGCAACATAATTGTAGAGGATGGTCTATATTACCACGCGGAACTTTACGAGCGTGCTCGCCGAGCCACCATTACCGAAAGGCGGCAAGTGCGAACTGTACCAGACTTCCATTACGCTGCTCTTTTGGCTGGGCGGCTTCGAACACTAGCTCCACCGAAGGAGCAACTGAAACAAGCTATTAAAAATCTAGCAGATCGCCCTTTTATGGCCAGCCAGTGGGAAGCTAATTTATTACCCGCAAGAGTAAATGGTTATCGCCCGGAGATGTTGGATAACCTGCTTTCAGATGGTGAATTATTTTGGCACCTTGGAAACGAGGGTTTGTCCTTCCATGCCTATTCAGATGTGGATTGGGACACAGATATAGGCCAACATCTAGATAATGTAGAACTAGACCCAGACGAGAAAATGGTTATACAGTTTTTGCGAAAGCGCGGTGCGTCTTTCGTCTCAGCATTGTCTGTAGGGTTTGCAGAAAAAGATAAAAATGGGCAAGAGCAAAAGCCATTGCAAGAAGTTCTGTTTTCATTGATGGAAAAAGGCCTTGTACATTCAGATAGCTTTACGCCTGTACGCATATGGCTAGAGAGGGGCAAAAGTGAAAAGCTCTCCCCCCGCCGTAGGGCTGCAGCTCAAGCCGCCACCATATCAGCCGGACGTTGGGACATTAGGCGCCCGCTAAAATCTCAGAGCATAGAGGAACGGCTGAACCGTGCCTTTGATAAGGTGGGTCTTCTTTCCCGTGAAACCGCGGCGCCTTTTCTGGGTATTCCCTGGGCGACGGCTCTGGAAGCCTTGCGTACTTGGGAATATACGGGGCGTGCACGGCGCGGGTATTTCGTTGAAGGTCTATCAGGCGCACAATATATTCGAGAAGAAGCATACGCCGGGGTTATCCAGGGCCTGGAGCATCCTGTTGACAAAATAGTTTGGCTTTCAGCTCCTGACCCTAATCAGGCTTGGGGCAAAACTTTACCTTATGATCCAGATAGGAAATTTACAAGCGTATTCGGCACTGCAGTCGCACTAAAGCGAGGCATTCCCGTTGCGATATTTGAGCGAAAAGGGCATACTTTGCGAGTATTTGACGAAAGTGTACTTGAAGACATTCTAGCCTCCTTTGCAGAGGCCTTTAGTAAGCGAAACATCTTCCCGGCCTTAAGCCGGGTGACTGTGAAGCAATATCAACCCACAGCGGTACAAGCCTTGGTTGATGCCGGGTTCAGACGGATAATGCTGGATTACGAATTGTACCGATAAAAATGTTTGCGAGTAGATATCGCATGAAAGGGAATTAAAATGAACACGACAGTAACAAAACTTTGGAATAAAAATTTTATTATGCTTGTAATAGGATGGGAGTTTAATTTAATCGGAAGCGCACTATTACAATTTGTACTACCACTTTACGTTTTACTAGAAACTGGAGATCCAGCGCTAATGGGAACCGTATTGGCAATTTCATCGGTACCGTTCATCATTTTGACACCGATAGGCGGGGTAATAGCGGATAGGATTAACAAGAGAAAGCTTTTAGCTGTAATGAATCTTGCGACTGCAATAGCCATAATTATATATTTTGGGATTTCGGGAATTATGGAGATTGTTCCTGCTACTGTCATTATGATGTTAGTACTTTTTGCTTTTGAAAGTATGATTTCCCCATCAGTGGAAGCAAGTGTACCAGTTTTGGTTCCTGCTGGTGAATTAGTTAGAGCCAACTCAATTACCTTTTTACTGACCACGTTCTCATCAATTGGTTCGCCAATAATCGGTGGTTTTATTCTTGAAAGATTTGGTGTAACTCCAATTTTATTTATAAGTATCGCATGTTACTTATTAGCTACAATCATAAAATTTTTAGCCAAGATACCGTACACGAAACAAGATATGTCGGAAAGCTTGTCAAAAACGATTATGAGCGACACTAAAGATGGCGTCAGTTATGTTACAAAAGTGAAGCCTGCACTTGGAAAAGTTATTTTGATCATTACGCTTTTTGGTGTAACTTTAGGCCCTATATTGTCAGCCGTATCTGTATTAGTTACAACTCATTTAGAAATGGGAGAAACGATGGTAGGATTGACACGAGGATTGGTTGTAATTGGCGGTACAGCTGGTGTTATGTTAATAAGCTTTCTACGCGAAAAAGCAAACGTTACAATTGTCCGCACATTATTATTAATCTCAAGCATTGCATTTATTCCAGTAGGAATAGCTATTATGTGGAGTAATAACTACACACTGACCTACATTATACTAATCGTTTCATTTTTTATAATGTTTGCCTCTAATACCATCATGGGAATTATTAATTGGTCTTATCTGGGAGAAAAATCGCCCGAACATTTGGTTGGGAAAGTCTTGTCATTGGCTTCAGCGTTCATGTTTCTAGGCATTGCAGTGGGCAATTATTTATATGGATTTTTACTTAACCATTTTATTGAAACACCTGCAATTGCATTATTCATTATAGCTGGTGCATCAACTGTTGTAGCTTTAGGAGCTAGGATTAAAGAATAGTACAAAGCAGTTTGGTATGGTGTGAACAAATATTTAAAACATGGCTTCCTAAGAGCGCTTTTAGTTGATGACTTGATTTTCCTGAAAAATCATATGCCGCTACATGACAAAGTAAAGGGAAATCGGCATATGGGTATGTGAAGAACTCCAAACGACAAAAAAAAGGCTATAGACAAGGAGGATGACGCCATGGTGCAAAAGTTTTTTCCCCCTTTGTGTAGATGGTAAAGGCCGCGCAGATAGCAAGATGGTTAAGGGAAAATCAATTTTTTTGCTCCTCTAAAAGGGATAAGCATTTCTTCATCACCACCGAAAGACACCGTAAATGGTCGAGCAGCTCTATATCAATGGTTATAGGGCGCTTTGAGTATTTGGGACATATTGTCAACTTCAAGGCTTTCAAGCAGTCCTATAAGGACTAAAAGAAGATGAATAACGACCCGGACAACTGGGTTGTAATCGAGAACACCCATGAGGCAATAATCGAGGAAAGCGTTTTTTGATTGTTCTGAATCTTAGGCAATCACGGAAGCGTCCTACTAGAATGGGTGATATTGGTATGTTCAATGGGCTTTTGCTCTGTGAGGATTGCGGTGGCAAAATGTATCTTAGCCGAGCTATACACTTCAAGCGGCGGCAAGTGCATGTCTGTTCCACCTACCACAAAGACCGGGAATTATGCACGTCCCATACAAATGCGGTATATGAAGAAATCGTATATCAGAACCTTCATAGAGCAAATTAAAACAAAGCAAAATGGCGTAGTATTACACTACGCCGCAGGCTGAAGACAAACCCTGTAAGCGCTATGCGTTTACAGGGTTTAATGATATACTAAGGTCGAAGGGAGCTGATAAAATGCTAAGAAAAAGCCGAACCCACAGCCGCGGTCAAGTACAAATG
>Ga0131853_10017710_pt1 | contig 12973 bp, 8 predicted proteins | sample TergutLab28metaG_FD_92764 | JGI IMG/M metagenome (GOLD analysis project Ga0131853, IMG submission 92764) | Labiotermes labralis P1 segment gut microbial communities from Petit-Saut dam, French Guiana - Lab288 P1 (version 2) (version 2) | ecosystem: Host-associated > Arthropoda: Insects >...
TGTTTAGCACTATAACCCTTTCTGTAAGCCGCGCAACATCGTCCATACTGTGGGACACAAGGATTACCGTAAGCCCCATTGCTTCATGCATATACTTTATTTGCGAAAGTATTTCGTCCCGGCCTTTAGGGTCAAGGCCCGCAACAGGTTCGTCCAATACAAGTATCTGAGGCCGCATTGCAAGCACACCGGCAATGGCAGCACGGCGTTTTTCTCCACCTGAAAGCTCAAATGGGGATTTTTCGTAAAATTCCTCCCCAAGGCCGACAGTTTTCAGTGCTTCTTTTACGTTGATATCAACTTCATCTTTACTAAGGCCCATTTTTGTGGGGCCAAAGGCAACATCTTCGTAAATAGTGGCTTCAAAAAGCTGATGCTCCGGATATTGAAACACCAACCCAACTTTTTGCCGAATCTCTTTAAGTTTTGATTTATCACCATGGATGTTTTCACCGTTTACAAGAACCTGCCCGCCGCTGGGCCGAAGCAGCCCATTTAAATGCTGAATAAGCGTACTTTTGCCAGAACCGGTATGGCCAATTATTGCAACCATTTCACCTTGGTTAATAGCAAAATTTATATCTTCCAATGCCTTCATTTCAAAAACCGAGCCCGCACTATATATATGGTTCAGGTTTTTTACCTCAATAATAGGCAAAGGCATATCCTGTTTATCCACAACAACATTAGATTTAGCTGCTGAATTAGTTGGCGGAAATTGCGGCAATGCTACCAAGGCTTGAATGGCCTTGTCGCTTATAAATTCATCCACTGTCAGCAAATCATTAGGGACTTCAAAGCCTGCCTTGCGCAGTTGAAACCCAAGCTCTGTAACCGGCGGGACTGTCAATTCATACTGCTTCATGGTTTCAACCTGGGAAAAAACATGACGGGGATTGGAGTCCAATACAACTTCCCCTTCATGCATGACAACCACCCTCTTTGCTAGGGCAGCCTCCTCCATAAAATGGGTTATCAAGATTATTGTAATCCCGTCCTTGTTAAGCTGGGTGATAGTGTTAAGAACTTCTTTCCGCCCAGATGGGTCAAGCATTGCAGTAGGCTCGTCAAGCACAATGCAAGCTGGCCGCATTGCAAGCACGCCTGCAATAGCCACCCGCTGCTTTTGCCCGCCAGACAAGTTGTGAGGGGCGGAGAGAGAAAACGCCTCCATACCAACAGACGCCAGGGTTTCATCTACCCGCGTACGTATTTCTGATGATGGAACACCCAGGTTTTCTGGGCCAAATGCCACATCTTCCTCAACAACTGATGCGATTATTTGATTATCTGGGTTTTGAAAAACCATGCCTACTGTCTGGCGAATGTCCCATAAATATCCTAATGATTGTGTGTCCATTTCGTTAATCCACACAGTTCCCTCTTTAGGATGAAGCAGAGCGTTTAAGTGCCGCGCCAGAGTAGATTTTCCAGAGCCATTGTGCCCAAGAATAGCTACAAACTCACCCGGGTCAATGGATATGTTAACATCCTTTAAGACAGGCGTTTCAGTGGCATAAGCAAATTGTATATTTTCTGTTTTAATCATAACGATAACACGCCATTCTAATTAATATTGCAAAGTCGGGGCCGGGGGTATAGTAAGTTAACGTATATTGCAAATCTCCCAGCCAATGGTCGAAATAATTAAATTTTTTGCGTTTAATTATGCTATTTTTATATCCACAATAAGATTAATCGCCGCCAATCTTTTCAAATTAGAATGACGTGTAACGATAATGATACCACAAAAAAATGGATTGTTATAGCCTTTTATGATTCATTTTCCATAGTAAATACGCAAAGCAAAATGAACCTTAATATGTAATACGAATCTCCGAAAATCACATCGACAACCGAGGGTCAAATCGGCGGCTTTAAGCCGTTTTTCGCGATGTGTTGCCGACAATGATTTTCGAGATTAAGTATAAATTGCACAAAAAAACGAAAAAGGCAGATTAACACAAATTATATAATAATTTTAATCCGTGTTAATCTGCCTTTTCCGCCTTTTCCGTGTCCAATTATCATAAAACAAGCACAACGCCCTAAATTAACAAGCAGCTACCTTAAAGATAATCCCTCACACCATGCACCAATATTCTGACGAATAAAGTCATCATCAATAAGCGCAGGATACATAGCGCAAACCCTGTCAAGCTCCTGGGCCTGGCCTGGTGAAAGCCGCTCTTTGTCGCTAATACACCATATTCCAGCAAGTAAGCCCTGCCGGCGTAATACTTCGTGCAAACCAGAAATACAACCAGCAAATCCATTGGCTGGGTCAAAAACTGCAGCATTCATATCGGTTATTTGCGCGGACAAAGTAAGCATTTCCGCAGTGATAACACCAGATTCCCGCCCTTTGCGGAAGTAGTCAAACAACTCCGCAGCGCTTTTTGTCCATACTGAATAATGCCCAAGAAGCCCGCCAACAAAGTTCTTTGTGAACATAACGCCATCTTTAAGGAAAGAAAATGTGGCAAGCAAATCAATTCCAATATTATCATCATTGCCTGTATATAAAGAAATTTCCTTTTCCCTAGAAGACAGCGCTGCAGCGCGTATTATATCCAGGCTTTGGTACCGGTCAAAAGGTGCAACCTTTATCCCAATAACATTATCAATTTCGCAAAGCCTTTCCCAATATGAATATGAGAAAGAAGGGCCGCCTACAGCATTTTGAAGAGAAAAACCAATAACAGGTATGACTTTTGCAACTTCTTTGGTTCTATGCAAAAAATCATCTTCACTTAAGCCAGGAAGCCCGCCTGGGCTTAACAAAACCGCGTCATATCCCAGCTTCTTAGCAAGCTCTGCCTCTCTCACAGCTTGGGCAACCGGGCCGCAGGCACCTGCCACTTTAAAAATTGCTATGTTATTTTTCACTTCAAATTGGTAAACCTCATCTGCGACAATTTCCAAAACCGGGGCAAGCAATCCAACCTTTTCGTCATGTATTTCAAATTGGGTAGAATGCACCCCAGAGGCAATACCCCCAGCCCCCGCATTAAGATAATACCGCATTAATAAGCGCTGTCTGCCTTCATCCAGTTTTTTATCCGCTGTCAGTGCTAAGGGTGTTGCTGGTATTATCATCCCAGCCCTAAATGCATCTATTGCTGCAGCCCGCATTAGAATTTCCCCTTTCTTTCTTCAAAATGAGTAGGCTTATTAAGTATACGCCCACCAGAAAGCAGCCAATCCGCTTGCCATTTAATCAATTGTTCTATAGAAACATCTGGGTAGCCAAAATTGGAGCACATTTTTGCGGCATTATTTATCAAAGCTTTGTCGTTAGCGCTTTCTGGTTCCTGAATAATAACTTCCCGCCCAAGGTGCTTTGCCAGCTCACGTGCAGCCCATTTTACAGAAACCGTTTCCGGCCCAGTTACATTTAAGCGGTTGGCTGGGCTTTCGCACATTAATAAACAACGCAACGCAATTTCGTTAGCATATCCTTGCCATATACAGTTAAAGACAGGTGCTGTAATTGTAACTGGCTCATTCTTTAATATTGTTTGCGCAATATCATTAAGCACACCATAGCGTAAGTCAACAGCATAATTCAACCTGTACATACATACCTTTGTACCAAATTCTTGGGAGGCATATTCAAAGACACGCTCCCGGCCAAGGCAGGACATTGCATATTCTCCAACTGGGTCTAGAGGGGTATTTTCGTCCGCGCCGCCATCTTTTGGACTTTTCATTGGATAAATATTGCCTGATGAGAATACAACAATACGGGATTTTTTAAACCTTTGGGCAACCATGGAGGGTAGCCATGTGTTCATTGCCCAGGTTTGACATTCTTGCCCGTCAGTACCAAATTTACGCCCCGCCATGAATATAATATTATGTGCATCGGGAAGACTCGCTAAAAAATCAGGCTCCATAAGGTCTCCGCTTATGGTTTCAACTCCGTGTTTAGCCAGCAACTCAACAGCAAAGGGGTCACTAAAACGGGATACCGCAATAACCCTTTTATTGAGCCCGCCTTCTTTACATGCATTCTTAGCAAGTAGGCTAAGACTGGGGCCCATTTTACCACCGGCCCCTAAGATGATAATATCACCTTCAATTTTTGCCATATCGGCAACCAACCCAAGCGATGGTGTTGTTAATAAATTGTCTAGATGCTCTTCAGACCACATTTTTTGCCTCCTTAAAATGTAAAGGTATGAACCCCTTTTATTTGCAAATCATAAAATCTATATTGTCTCAATACTAGAGCCCTCTATTGCCTTGGCAATAAGATTATCAAGTTCTTCCATCAATTTCGCTTCTATACGTTCAATTACAGTTGTATTCGGTTTATTTTCCGGATGTTTGGCTACAAATAGGGTACAGCAGTCATCATATGGCCTGATGGAAATTTCGAATGTTCCTATATCCTTAGCAATATCAATAATCTGCTGCTTATCTATTGTTGCAAGGGGCCTAATAATTGCGTGTTTAGCTGCTGAATTAACGGCAGCGATACTATGCATGGTTTGGCTTGCCACTTGCCCAATACTATCTCCAGTTATCAAGCAGTGGGCTTTTACAGTATCTGCATATTTACTTGCAATACGCAGCATAGCGCGCTTTAACATAATAGTAAGTTTTTCTTCGTGGACATTGTCACGTAAAAACAACTGGACATCCGTAAATGGGATAATATTTAACTTAATTTGACCGGTGTACCTGCCAATAACCTGGGTTAAATCCCGCACCTTGTCTGCAGCCCGCTCCGAAACAAATGGGGGCGAATGAAAGTAAACCGGATAAATTTCTACCCCGCGCCGGGCAGACAAATACCCTGCAATAGGGCTGTCGAGGCCGCCAGATAATAAAACAACGCCCCTACCAGAAGCACCATAAGGCAGCCCCCCTACCCCGGCAACACTGTCTACATAAAAATACACATGATTACGAATCTCAACCCATAGCACAACTTCAGGATTGTGTAAGTCTACACGAATACATGGCAGTGTATTTAAAATACGCTCTCCAATTTTTGCAGAAACATCTCCTGATTTTAAAGGATAGGTTTTATCACTACGCTTTGTTGAAACTCTAAAGGATTTTGCTGCACTATAAACATTAGAGAAAAATGTAGCTGCTATATCTTCAAGGACTTCTATGCTTCGTTCTGACGTTTTTGTACATATACAAAAGCCAGTTATCCCAAAAATAAACTTAATCCTTTGTAGTACAAGGTTGACATCAAGGTCTTTGTTCATATCCTCAATAAGAAAGCGCCCCTGCTCTCTCCTGACCCGTATGTCCCCTTCTATATCGCGTATATTATAACGGATAGTGTCCATAACACGGTTTTCATAATAAGAACGGTTACCTTTTCTTAAAGAAATTTCACCATACTTAACCAATAACACTTTCTTGATGTCAAAGTTGGTCATAAACTATCCTTTCATTTTACGAAATCGGTTAACTTCACTAATTATAATTTCCCGCGCAATCAACGCTTCCTCCATTGTGTTGAGGGAAGAGAAGCTGAACCTAATCGCAGATTCTGCTATTTCAGGGGAAAATCCCATAACTTGTAACCCAGGTTGAGAGTTTTTTCTACTGCGGCAAGCTGCTCCCATAGACACATAAACACCTTTTTCAGAAAGAGCATGTACCAATATTTCGCCTTTTACACCCAGAAAACTCATGTTCAATATAAAAGGAGACGCCGAATCCCCTACTATATTGATAGTAACTTGGGGTAGATCGTCGCAAAGTAACAACAGTGTCTCTTTTATCTTAGCAACTATCTCTCTATTTTCAGTTCTATTTTTATATTGTGTAACCGCAGCTTCTGCCATCTGGATAATACCATGGGTATTCTCTGTTCCAGACCGCATTTCTCTTTCTTGCCCACCACCATACAATAGCGGAACCAGCTTAACCCCTTTACGTACCCAAAGCCCTCCAACGCCAGGCGGTCCATGAAACTTGTGACCGCTAAAAGAATACAGATCTACATTATCCAATGGCAAAATTTCTTTGCAAAAACCTTGAGCACCATCAACATGAATTGTTGCAAGGGGATTGGCTTTCTTAATCATTGAGATAACCCCGGGAAGATCATTGATATCACCAGTTTCGTGATTGACATGGGAAATGGAAACCAAAACACGCCCGGCAGGGATTGCGTCCAAAGAAGCAGTAGCGGCCCATCCCCTCTCTTCTGCAAACAATGCAGGCGCATGTATTGACGGATGTTCGAAAGAATTAAAAGCAATAGCGCAACCTTGCTTAGCATGAGCAAGGGAAAAACCTAGTATTGCCAAGTTGTTTGACTCTGTCCCTCCAGAAGTAAAAATAATGTCCCCTTGGTCGGAAGGCAAGCCAGTATTAGATGCCGAAATGTGAGTATCTGCACAGATAATATCCATTAGGACTTTACGTGCATCACGTAGCGCCCTTTCTGCCTTAATCCCCAAGGCGTGAGGAGATGATGGGTTAAAATAGTCCTTCGGCAAGCATATAGGAACTGTTGTTGCTGCATTGTCAAAATAAATCATTTTACCCCATCCCATATACAAAGAATCTGCGATATTGCTACAATTCCAGCTGTTTCTGTACGAAGAATTCTTGCGCCAAGGCTAATAGACAGTGCCGATTTTTTATTAATAATGTCAGCAACCTCTTTTTCTTCAAAACCCCCTTCGGGGCCAACCCATAGTGAAACAGAACGGGGCTGCATTTTATTAACAGATGACTTTATTGTGATATTTTCTTTTTCATAAGCCACAAGGTGTAAATCATTGTTGTTGCATTGGGCAAGTGCTTCATCAAAGATTAAAGGGCCCGTTACTTCTGGCACAATACCCCGCATACTTTGAGACGCTGCGGCTTTGGCTATACGTGAATACCGTTCTGCCTTTTTACCTGCATCCTTGATTTTAACTACAGAGCGCGATGTGCAAACCGGTACTATTTTACTAGCGCCTACTTCAATGCACTTTTCTATAATCCAGTCCATTTTTTCGCCTTTTGGAATGCCTTGATACAATGTAATATCTATAAAGGGCTCTGGGATAGACGGGGTTATATTAATTACTTCGAATATCAGTGTACAGGGCTTATTTATAGATTCCAATATTGCTAAATAATCATTACCAGCACCATCGCATAGCAAAACCTCCTGGCCAACGCGAAACCTAAGTACATTTATCATATGATGTGCTGTACGGTCATCAATCACAATCCTGGAGCCTGTATGGTTTTCCGCTTTAAAAAAATATTTACCCATGGGCAACCACACAGCACCAGCCTTCGCTTGTGAATGTATCTACAATTTTTAGATGGTTTGCTTTAAGAGATTCAATAACCTCGTCCAAGCGTTCTTCAATAATCCCAGAAGCAATAAAATAGCCAGATGGGGTTAGAAGATTTGGGATATGTGGAGAAAGACTTTTTATAACATCAGCTACAATATTTGCTGTTATAACATCAAAGCCTGTCCCTATTTTTGCTAACAATTCTTTGCTTGTTAAAATATTACCTGAATATAATTGCAACAAATCAGAATTAATGGGGTTTAGACTTGCATTTTTTTTGCTTACTTCAATAGCAACTGGGTCTATGTCGCACCCTACTACATTGCCTGCACCCAAAAGCAAACTTATAATTGCCAAAATCCCGCTGCCACAGCCAATATCTAATACTTTATCCCCTTGCCCCATATAATCTTGCAGGGCTTTTATACACAATGATGTTGTTGCATGTTGGCCCGTACCAAAAGCAGAGCCTGGGTCTATGGTAAATACAATATCGCCGTCATGATTTGCGTCCCACTCTGGCACAACTGTTACCCGCCCAATACTTAGTGGTTTAAAATGTTTTTTCCATTCATGCAGCCAATCTTGATCATTGACTGTTTCAATATCAAGGGAAAGAGGCCTAAGAGAAACAGCACAAGTGCTTTCTAATATCTTAAGTGTACTTTTTAATTTTTCAATTAAATCATGGCATTCTTTGTCTGTACCTACATAAAATATAATTGAAGCTTCTGAGGTTTCAGTATTATTATTTCTTAAATTATCGTCAACATAATCCCAGTTTTGCGAAGTGTCAGAAAAATATTCTGCCCTTTCCGCTTGATCTATAATTTCAACGCCACTTATACCTTCGCTTACTAGCATTGCAACAATAATCTCAACACCTGCCGAAGTTGTTTTTATAACTACCTTATTCCATTCCAACTATATCAAGCCCTTTCGAGTTGTGCTTGCAAATTTAATATCAAATATTGAGATAGGGCAAGACATCTTGCCTTTTCTTAATATCGAATATTGAGAACGCAAAGGTTGTCTTCGCTTATCTCAATATTTAATATTAAAATATGTTTCACATATTTATTCTCCACAATTATACCAAAATTAGCACTGGTTGGCATCCCATGCAATAAAAAAAGACTTGCATATTTGCAAGCCTTTTTTGCTACCCTCTTTTAGTTACTCATTAATAAATAATGTATAACACCACTTCGACCGCCTAGGTGTGACCCAAATCCTATATACCTGTGACCAGGGTATAAAATATAGTTACGGCCTTCTGGTGTGTTCATCCACTGGTTAAATACTACTTCTGTATACCAACCGCCGCGTCTTGTTAACCCGCCATCCTGTCCAACTATTGTTATACCAAAGGTTTGGGCTAGTTCAATAGAATTTCTAAATGGGGGTGGCGGGGGCGGATTGGGCCCAGGGGTATGTTCAAGATTTGCTCTGTTTTGCACATAAAATCTTGTTGTATGCATTAGGCGATTGTCAATATATAGCCGGTTTAGCCCATAGTTTGCTCTTACATCATTGACCATATTTATTATTGCATTTTCAAAAGCACTTGCACCGCCATTATTATTGTATTCATCTACCCAAGCTGCGCGCTCACTTGCATTTAGTTCACGGTCAGTTAACCTAAAATTAGATGTTGTATACTGGAATGGATCCCTTATTGGGCTATTTGGTGTGGGTATTGATAGCAATAGACTATGGAATACATTAAACCTGCCGCCTAAGTGTGAGCCAAAACCAATATACATGTGATTTGGATGAAGTATATAGTTTCTATGCCCTTGGGAACGCATCCAGCTATTTACTATACCTTCTGCGGTTAAGCCACCGCCATTTAGATTGCTATCCGTCCACCACTCCACTACTGCACCAAAGGACGCAGATGTCCCCATTGGCCCATGGTATGGCCCGCGTTGCGGGTTTGTTCCAAATGGTGATAAATCAAGGTTAGTGATAGTTTGGGCATAAAATCTTGATGCCATCATCATGTCATTGTTTATATATAGCCTGTTTAAACCATGCTCTTCTCTTGCGTTATTTACCAGCCTTACAACTTCTAATTCAAAAGCGCTTGGCCCGCCATTGTTGTTGTACTCATTTATCCATTCTTCACGTTCGTAGTTGGTCTGGCGCCTGTTTGGCAGCTGGATATTTGACCTTGTATAAAGGAATGGCGCGTGCTGCGGGTTTCCACCTGGTGGCGGTGTCGGTGTTGGGGAGGGTTGTGGTGTTGGGGTTGGCAACTGCCATGAATATGGCTGATTTGTCAGTGTTATATATACACCTTGTACATCAGCACTTGTTAGTGTTAGCTCACCATCATTAATATTGTAATACCACTCTGTGGGTGCAATACAATCCCGGCCGCATATAAATGGTGTTGCGCATATCCTTATACGGCCATTATATGTTGACCAAAAAATATCTAATGTACCCATCTTACCGTATCCGTAATATTCGAAAACATAATACGGTACGGTTATCAAATACCATGTGCCTATTAATGCAGGATTATGTTCTTGATTTGGCGGTGGGGTAGGCTCTGGGGTTGGGGTCGGTTCCGGTGCTGGGGTTGGCGCTATAGTTTCCCCTGGTGATCTTGTGTATACGAATGTTATGTCATTTATTGCTATGCTAGTCAGTGTTAATTCATAGTTATATACATTGTAATACCATTCTGCCAAGTCATAACAGTATTGGCCACATTCGTATGGGGTTACGCAAATCCTTAGGCGTCCATTATATGTTGACCATGTTATATCCGTCCCTGCCATTGTTCCATATCCATTGTAAGCAAAATAGTAAAATACAGTATCTTGCCAATACCACACACCTATCAATGTGGGATCTCTTTCTTGATTTTGTTCTTCATATCCAGGCTCTGGAGTTGGCTCTGGGGTGCTGTATGGCGTTGGCTCTGGCTCTTCTGGATATGGTTCTGGGGTTGGTTCTGGAGGTGGAGGCGGCTCTGGGGTTGGCTCTTGTATTACGGGGCTTGAGATTTGTGCAATTCTGTTTGAGTTATCCCACTCTGCTGTACCTCCTAAGGCTTCTGCAATTGCCCTTAGTGGTAACAACATGCGGTTATTAACCATTTGCTGGGGTACATCTGGGGTAATAACATCATTATTGACAATAAATGATGACATACCAGCAGGGATTATGACTACAGTATCTTCTCTTTCTAGCCTGGCAAAACGCTCTTCGTTGTTCCATGTTACGTAAAATCCCATATGTTCGAACACACCACGTACAGGTACCAGTACACGGTTATTTAACATCATTGGGCCTTGATCTGGGAAGTATACTTGGTAGCCATCAATAGTAACCGTCGCTGACCGGTTGGTTGCGTATGTGGCGAATATTGGTATTATTGCCATTATTAGCATTAATGCACATGCCGCTATTACCAGTCTTTTTTTATTGCTCATATGAGCCTCCTCTTGTAAACATGCCATTCTAATTTATATGAATTAGAATGATGTGTCTTGTAAAAAATTACGTATACATCCAATGATATTTTTTCAATTGCTTTTATGGCAACATAATATTATCTAATATTGTTATAAACTCTAGGCTACTACTGACTGTTCCATTACCTAGTTGGCCATATCTGTTGCTTCCCCATGTTAGAAGCTCGCCGCTTGTGGTTACCGCAATTAAGTGGCTGCCATTTGTGGCGCATATTGCTGCAATATTATCCATCAGGTACATTGGGCGGGTTTGGGCTGTTATTATTTCACCGTCTTGGTTGGCTAAATGGGAGCCCCATCCCCACATTGTGTTATCTGCGGTTAACGCTAAAGTACGCGCAACACCTGCTGATACTGCAATAACATTATTTTTTATATGCATAGGCCTGTTTCTATATTCTGTAGTACCATCCCCTACCTGACCACCGCGGTTTAAGCCCCAGCCTAGCAGTTCACCATTTGTGGTTATTGCCATAGAATGCCTGTTTCCTGCGGATATTGACCTGATGCCTTCTGCTATTTTTACTGGGCGGTGCCTGTCTTCGTTGGTTCCGTCTCCTAGCTGGCCAAAGTGGTTTCTACCCCATGCCCATAGTGCGCCATCTGTTGTTATGGCAAGAGTATGGTCAAAGCCAGCAGAAACTGCTATTACATTATCCATAATATGCACAATTCCGGAACCGTTGCGCTCCCCGCCAATAAAATCATCTTCATATCCTATGCCCCAACCCCACAATGAGTTGTCGCTTCTGATTATATAGGTATAGGTAAATGTTGCGGAGACTTCTAACACACCACCCATTATAGGCACGGGCAGGCTTGTGTCATGGTCTGGCGTTGGGTGAATATCACCTGGGGAGATGGAAGACATACCAATCTCGTTCCAATCCCACAGGCCGCCGCCCCAGCCCCATAATACACCATCCCTTGTTATTGCAAACGCCCTTGAGTATATGCGTGAGGTTGCATTACTTGGGAAGGATGGGGGTAAGGTTGCTGTTGTTACTGCTACTACATTTTCCAATATTCTTATAGGTGCAAGGCGGTCATTATTTTCCGGGCCGCTTTCATCTGCTAAAGTTGTTGTTATGGTTCCGTCGCCTATTTGGCCGCTTGTATTGTTGCCAAAGCTCCATAAACCACCATCGGATGTTACTGCCAAAGTATTCATTAGCCCGCCGCTTATTGGCCTTGTGCTGCCAGCGAATGGGGCTATGGTTGTTGTTGGCGTTGGGCTTGGCAATGTTGTTGGGGTAGGTGCTACTGTTGGAGAAGGTGCAGGGCTTGGTGATGCCGCGATAGTTGGTATTGGGCTTGGTGTTATTGTAGGCATTGGGCTTGGCGTTGGCTGAGGTGTTGGGCTTGGGGTACGTGCCGGTGTTGGCGAGGGTCGCGGTGTTTGGCTTACTAACCTTGCAACCCTATTGCTGCTATCCCATTCTGCTGTTCCGCCTATTACATCGGCCACTGCCAGCAGGGGTATATACATACGGTTGTTAACCATTTGCTGTGGTGTATCAAGGGTTACTATTGAGCGGTTTACAACAAAGGAATCCGAATTGGCCGGGATAATAATAACGGTATCATTATTTACCAGCCTTGCCATACGGGTACTTGAGTCCCATGTCATTTCGAAACCTAAATGCTCGAATATCCCGCGCACTGGTACAAGTACGCGGTTATTGTCCATTATCGGGCCTTGTCCTGTAAAGCTTACTACCTGCCCGTCTACTGTAATTGTTACTTGCCTATTGGCATTGGCGTATGCGCCAAAAAAAGGTATTGCGATCATCGCTAATACCAGTACCACTGCCATGGCAAGTATTCTTTTTTTGTTGGACATATGTATACCTCCACTACTGGAAAACTGATGGTTGAAACCTATTACCCCCTAGGCAATAAATGTATCATGTAATACATAATATGCATAGGGGGTTCTATTTACAAAAAGACTACATATTGGTTACAAATTCTCCAATTTAACTTTATTTTTTTAATTTTTGGTATTTTATGTAACATTATATAAAAAACCTGTACTCACCATGCTATTTTTCCACATGGTTATTAGTACAGGTTTTTTGATTTAGAAGCTGTGTTCATAGGGGGCAATGTCGAGTTGGCGCGGCAGATTTACGCCAATCAAGGAGGCTTTTTCGACGCTTGCCAAGAAGGCAAGCTAGAAAAAGCTGACGCAGAGTGGCGTAA
>Ga0131853_10017712_pt1 | contig 12972 bp, 7 predicted proteins | sample TergutLab28metaG_FD_92764 | JGI IMG/M metagenome (GOLD analysis project Ga0131853, IMG submission 92764) | Labiotermes labralis P1 segment gut microbial communities from Petit-Saut dam, French Guiana - Lab288 P1 (version 2) (version 2) | ecosystem: Host-associated > Arthropoda: Insects >...
AAACCATGGTCTGTTTATGGACATCGGCAACAACCCACCTGAGTTTACCGCCGCAAACTGGAGCACGCTCAGATCATGGTATTACAGCGCGAAAGCGTTCCAGGAGCTATATCCCAATATCCGTATCAATGTTATGTCTGTAGACTTCTTTAAAAACGCAAGCGAAATCGCCTTTTCACAAGGTATGATTAATGCTTACGCCCAATACGGAATGCTACCTGACGTATGGGAAACCCACAGCTTGGTTCTTCATGTACTGCAAGGCGAAGCTTCTGACCTGTCCCGCTTCGAAAACGAAGCGTCTTTCCAAGTATTCAACCCATATCTTATGAACATGATGAACTACTATGGATTCCAAGGTGGAGTTCCTGGTTGGATTTCCCCATGGGCGATAGGAGTAAACATCGACCTTGCAGAATCTCTCAATATTGATATCCCTCCGCTTAATTGGACACTGGATCAATATGCAGACTTTATTTCCAATGCTGACATGGTCAACATGGTAGGCGATGTATGGACAGCTGGCTTCTTGGTAGAATTAGCAGCCAGAGATGTTTCTTATAGTGCTCTCCACACTGGACGCGTTAATTTAGATACCCCGGAAGTACGCCACATGCTTGACATACAACATAGGATTGGCAATTACACCCTATGGTCAGCTTGGCCAGACGAAAATGTAGCAAACCTGATTGAATCATTTGGATGGTCAGAAGGTGCTATGTTCGCAGGTGGTGCATCTCTAGCCACTATTTACGCTGGCTGGCAGTACACCGCATTTGCAAACCCAGCACACAATGACTATATGCCTGGTCGTTGGGATTTGTGGCCACTCCCAGGTTCAGCTGAATCGGGTCCAACCATTTCTACAGTTCTTGACCCGGTTGTAATCCGCAATTTTGAAGGGCATCCAAACGCAGACCATCAACTGGATATCACATGGGCTTTTACTGCATTCCATTACGGAAGCTTAGAAGGCTGGAACACTCGCTTCGTAGAAGGTAGATACGTTCTGGGCGAAGACGCACCTGAGTTCCTTGGTGCTTCTAACCATACTTCATGGCCAGGAGTGCGTGAGCCTTACTTCTCACAACAAATGGAAGTTTGGTATGAGGGTAACGGCGGCGGTATGCTGAGAGACTTGCCAGGATTCAATAAAGTACTGCAACTTTATCTTGACGGGCATTTCTGGAATCTTGACTCCAGAACCTTCCCAGGCAGCTACTTCGAAGACGGCGTACAACGCGGAGCATTTGAAGGCTGGAGCGGCAGAGAAAGTGAAGATGTCGCGGGCGTTCCATTTAGCGATCCTGCATGGCCAGACCGCGTAAAAGCTCGTTTGGGCGAATGGACTGAATCTGCCAACATTGGGCTCGAAAGAGCAAGACAAGAACTGCGTGATGCACTAACTCAATTCTATGGTATTACTGATTTTAGCTAAATAATAAATAACATGGGAGGAAGAGGTTATTCTCTTCCTCCTCGTTAATAAGCCTTTACCATTATCATCAAAACCAAAATCGCCTTTATCACTATCATCAAAACCGGATTTTTGTAATACGCAATTACCCTTTTCATGGATGTGAGATAATATGAAAAATAAATTACTCAAATTTATCAAAACAACCCTGCTAGTAGTTATTCCTATCTTGGTTGTTTTTTTTGTATACCGCGCTGCGGGGCTTCGTCGGATTAATCTTTTTCTTGCCGGAGCTGTAGACCCTGCCGCTTATCACGAAGCAATCGAGCTTTTAAATAGCACGCTGGTTAATTTTGAGTTTGGTTATCTCAACTACCGTGAGCTACATAGTGATGCTCAACCTGCAACCGGCGACATTGTTGCCTTTGATGCAGGTGAAGATAACCCAGCTCAATTACTATTTAACGATTGGCTAGACTTTAGTATAACCGTCCCAGAAACTGGGCTTTACAATATATATGTCCGTTATAAAATCCCAGGGGAAACTATACTCCCCGTTACTGTTTCACTTTATATAAATGATGATGTTCCTTTTGCCGAAAGTAGGACTCTTGATCTACCCCTTATTTTTAGAGACGAGCATAAAGATTACGAACTTGACCGTCATGGCGACGAAATGCTACCCGCCCAAATCCGAATGATGGATTGGCGCGGACAACGACTTCATGACAGTAATTATATTTCTTATTTACCACTCCAATATTTTTTGGAAGCGGGTCAGCATGATATAAGCATCCGCAACATTGTCCGCAGCGAGGTGTGGATAAGCGATGTAATTTTCAAACCTGCATTAGTACTTCCGTCACATGATGAATATATTGCTGAAATGGTAGCTCTACACGGCATTCCTTACGAGACAGGCGAGCCGTTTTTCAAAGCAATTACATCTAACTTATATGCCTATACCATTTCATCAGACTTAGCAGTGGGTACTTGGAACGATCCGTCCTTCGGGCGGCATAGCAACCGCTATCGGTATATTAATTTTGTATTTTGGTATCTATTTGGCTCAGAAGTTATATTTGAAGTAGAAATCGAAGAAGCTGGTTTTTATAGCCTTGGCTTCCATTATATAAATTCATATGAAGAGGTCAGCCATTTTCATGCAATAAAAGTAAATGGTTATATTCCGAGTGCGCCTTTTGCAGTTGCAGAAGCTCGTGCAACAGGTATCGGTCTTGGCAATATGGAAATCACCGACGATGAAGGAAATCCACTTCGTGTATTTTTGCACGAAGGCGTAAACACAATAGCCATTGGTGGAGTGCGAGGTCCCTTCGCTCCTGTTATTAACGATTTGCAAACATTACTGATACACATTGGTGAGTTTATTTTGGATATCCGAAAAATAACCGGTGCCGAAGTAGACACCAACCGCACATGGCGACTTACACGTTACCTACCAAATACAGAGGCTTTCCTTGAGGCATATCAAGTAATTATAGAAGAATCCATCAGGCGTATCGCACCTTACACCCTATCAGAACTTAATTCAGATGTTGCCGCAACATTAATGGACGCAGTTGCACAATTACGCTTTCTTCAAGAATTCCCAGACGAACTTCCCCTGCGCTTAGAAGCACTTGCGGGAGAAGCTGGTTCTGTAATGGACTATATTTCCTATGCGGTGGGATATCTCTTAATGCCAGCCATGGCGTTAAGCCAAGTGTTTGTTTATAACGACTATGAACTTCCACCCCCGAATATTTCGTTCCCGCGTCGTGTAGCATCCATTTCGGAACAAATTTTACTATCCTTTACAAGTGACAGATTCCGTCATGTGCCAGAACCGGATGCCGTAAATGTGTGGGTCGCCCTTTCTCCAATGCATATGAATACCCTGCAAGCAATGATAAACCGTGATTTTACTTTAAATACTGGCATCGAAGTGCGTATTTCGCTAATGCCTGATATGAATAGGTTAATTCTTGCCAATGCATCTGGCGATACACCTGATATTGCAATGGGTCTACCGGCAGGGACTGTTTTCAACCTCTCTTCACGTAATGCATTGTATGACTTGTCCGAGCAGCCGGACTTCTGGGAAGTGGCATCTCGCTTCCCACCAGGGGCGTTGGTTTCCTATGTATTCAATGACGGTGTATTTGCTATACCGGATCAAGTAAACTTCAATGCTTTGGTGTACCGCACAGATGTATTCCAAGCACTTGGGCTGGATCCCCCAGATACATGGCAGGATGTTATTGATATCTTGCCCGAGCTTCAACGATTTGGCATGGAGTTCTTCCATCCTATAGCTATAGTTGATGGACACAAAGGCTTCGGGCTCACAACACCTATGATTTATCAACATGGTGGGTCTTTGTACTCACCGGACGGGCTAACTGCAGCAATCACATCACCAGAATCTATAGCAGGAATACGATTCTTGAGTTCCCTATTTACCTATCATGCCCTGCCCGTACAAGTACCTTCATTTTTCAATTCATTCAGGATGTCACTAGTGCCGGTAGGTATCGCAGATGCCATGACCTATAACCTGATTAGAAACGGTGCGCCAGAGCTAGAAGGGCTTTGGGCTCTTGCTCCTAATCCGGGAATGCCAGACGCAAATGGTGATGTCTCACGTTGGTTTGTGACCGAGAGCTTTTCCGGGATGATTATTTTCGATGATTCCGAGCATAAAGATGAAGCATGGCAGTTTTTATCTTGGTGGACTTCCGCTCCTGTACAAGCACAGTTTGCCAGCACAATGCAGACATTGTATGGGCGGCAATTTATGTGGTTTAGCTCTAATATGGAAGCTTTAGCTCAAAACCCCATAGATCCTGATGACTTAGGGATAATATTAGAACAAGTAGAATGGCTTCGTACCGTTCCGTTCACACCCGGATTCTATGAAATGGAACGTAGCCTTTCAAATATATGGAACACAATAGTATTTGATGGAACTGCCCCCAGAAACGCAGTAGACTCAATGATACCTGGGCTTAACAGGGAGTTATCACGCAAAATGCGCGAGGTAGGCTTTACTGATGCGGCGGGCAACCTGACTGTGGACTATACTATCCGAGAAATCGATTGGATTATAGAAATGATAGAGCGTTACGGAGGTGTACGATAGATGATGACCAAAGGTAAACGCTCCTTCGCCCACGCAAGGAGGATGGATTTTCTCTCTTCTGTGGGAATGCTTCTTCCTTATATGCTGCTGTTTACGCTTTTTATTGCAGTACCAGTAGCTATTGCAATTGGCTTATCCTTTACATTTTTTGACGCAATACAAACCCCATCTTTTGCAGGGATGTTTAACTATATTTCTCTGCTTACCCAAGACGAAATATTTTTACGTCATGTACTGCCTAATACGTTTTTATTTGTAATAATTGTAGGACCGGGCGGATATATTCTATCTTTTATGCTTGCATGGCTTTTGGCTCAAGTACAAAAGGGTCCGCGCACGGTTATGGCTTTGATAATATATTCTCCGTCTATGGTCGGTGTAGTCTTTATTTCCGCCATATGGCGCACAATATTTTCGGGAGATAGGCGTGGTTTGATAAACGCATATCTGCTCAATTGGGGTATTATTGAGCAGCCCATTCAGTTTTTACTAAGCCCCACTTGGCTAATGCCGATTATTATTGTGGTCACACTTTGGTCAAGCATGGGCATAGGCTTCTTGGCACTGCTTGCTGGTATTCTTAATGTCAACGAGGAATACTACGAAGCAGCATACATTGATGGTCTCAATAACCGTTTCCAAGAAATTGTATATGTAACAATCCCCAATATGCGCCCACAGATGCTGTTTGGTGCGATAATGAGCATCGTAGGCGCGTTTAGTGCAGGAGCAATAGGTGTACTACTCTCGGGGGTTAATCCCACGCCCCAGTACGCGGGGCAATTGATATTGAACCATATTGAAGACTTTGGAAATATCCGCTTCGAAATGGGTTATGCAGCCGCACTCAGCGTGGTGCTACTACTCATGATTTGGTTCTTCTCACGTCTTTCATACTATTTATTCGGCGAAAAGGAGGACTAATATGAGACGTAAATCAAAATTCGCGGGGACAAAAATCAACCCAACATCTTTTCATAGATCACAAATAAAGTTTTATGCCATCTTGGTTCCACTATGTATTTTTATGGCGATTCCAATTATTTTTACAATCGGGCAGGCGTTTAAATCGTTGGGCGAGCTATTTATGTTCCCACCTACGATTATACCACTTAGACCTACTACACTTAACTTCCGCAGATTATTTTTACAGTCATCACTGATGGCGATTCCAATGTGGAGATTTTTTCTCAATACTCTTATTGTAGCTATCGCAACAGTGACATTTAATATGATTGTTACTGTTTCTGGTGCCTATGTACTTTCCAAAAAGAAATATCGATTTAACGCCGTGTTTTTTAAACTCAACCAAGTTGCGTTGATGTTTGTACCTGTTGCCGTAACAATTCCCAGATACCTGGTAATATCCAACATTGGTATCATGAATACCTATTTTGCACACATTTTACCTGTAATGGCAATTCCCGTTGGGTTGTTTTTGGTCAAACAGTTTATTGATATTCAACCGGATGCACTATTTGAGGCAGCTAAGATAGATGGTGCTAATGATTTTTACATTGTTAAGAACATAGTGGTTCCGCTTGTAAAACCAGCTCTGGCGACTATGGCGATTCTTTCTTTCCAGATGACATGGGGTAATACGGAAACATCAAACATGTTTATAACAGAAGAAGCTATGCGGACAGTTGCATATTTCTTTAGTGCAATTGTTTCGGGTGCTTCGGCTACGGTCGGAGGCGCGGGTATAGCAGCTGCGGCTGGGCTTATAATGTTTGTTCCAAACTTAGTAATATTTGTATTTATGCAGTCCAAGGTCATGAGTACCATGAGCCATTCTGGTATTAAATAATGGGGGGCAGACTCCTTATGAAAAGAAAACTATGTATTTTGCTAATTCTAGCAGCAATGTTTTTACTTGCGCCGATGGCGGTATTTGCCGACCCTTCCTCATCCTTTACTTATGTAATGACCGAGCGGGGTTTCACCCGCAGCCAAAATGCTTACCTTCCAGGTATGACACTCACAGGGCTTGGGCTAAATAATCCGCAGGACATTTTCATTGATCGATATGATAATATTTTTATTGCCGATACAGGCAATATGCGGATTCTTGTTTATAACAGCCGCACGAATGCAGTAGAATGGGAACTTACACATCCTGATTTTAGAATGCCTCGGGGAGTTTTTGTAACTGACCGTGGTGAGATCTACGTAGCAGACTCTGCTGCGCAAGCAGTTTTCCATTTTGACAGTGTAGGGGAGCTTATTAATAAGTTCGAAAGACCAACAGAGCCAGCCTTCGGTACTACATCCTTTAACCCTTCAAAAATTGTTGTTAATAACCGAGGAAATATGTTTATTGTAAGCGAAGGCGTTGCTAGCGGTGTTATTCAATTGGCCAACAACGGTAGTTTCCTTGGCTTTTTTACCACCAACCGTACCCGCCTTACTTTTATAGAAATGCTACAGAACATGATTTTCACCCGTACACAGCTTGATCGTGTTGCAGACCGGGTACCAGCAACTATGATAAATATATTCATTGACGCTCGAGGCATTATTTATACTGCGACCGCCGGTGTGTTTGAAAATGCTGTGCAAAAACATAATGCCGCTGGAGTCAATATGATTGATTCCATTTCACCAGGCGGCTCTGTTGTCGGTATTTGGGTAGATCAACAGGGGATTATTTATGCGATTGCTTCTAATGGAGTAATTAACGTTTATTCCCCAGACGGCGAACTACTCTTCCTTATTCCTGCAATCGGCGGAACACTAGAAGGTAACATCCCCGAAGACCGCGCCGGTCTCTTCCAAACTGCTTCAGCTATTGCTGTGGATTCCCGGGGTTATGTTTGGGGGCTTGATAGCCAAAAGGGTTTTTTACAAAGTTTATCCCCCACAACATATGCACTCAATACCTACGAGGCGTTATCTTTATTTAGCGAAGGCTATTATGCGGCATCCCGCGAGGTATGGGCAGAGGTTTTACGTCAAAACCAGATGTCATCACTCGCACATTCGGGCATGGGGCGGGCCTATATATTTGATTTTGCATATGAAGAAGCCCTTCATCATTTCCGTGTAGCGGGTAATCGCTACATGTATTCACAGGCTTTTTGGGAAGTCAGAAATGCATGGTTACAACAGAACCTTGGCGTGATGGTAGCAGGTTTAGTAATTGTTATTGTTGCCTTCCGTTTATTTGTCCTGCTTGATAAAAAGAAACGCTATAAAAATGCTAAGCGGCGTATAGGTGAAAAAATAGAGAGTATTCCGTTTTTGCATAATATTTTATATGCCTTTGTTGTGGCAAGGCATCCCGTTGATGGTTTTTATAATATAAAAACAAAACGCGTAGGTTCATTCGCGGGGGCTTCAATACTCTATGTACTTGTGTTTGCATCGTTTTTATATTACTTGGCTGGAAAAGGGTTTATATTTCAATACCAAACCCTTGCAGAACTTGACTTGTTTTCAATTATTTTTGGGTTCTTCGCACTTTTATCTATGTTTATCTTTGCTAATTATCTAGCTTCATCCATTTCGGATGGGGACGGAAGGCTTAAGGATATTTATATAGTTCCGGCTTATGCATCAATGCCGCTTATCATCTCGCTTGTTGGGGTAACACTTCTAACACATATTTTCACACTCAACGAGCAGGTATTTATCACATTCTTCTTATATTTTGGTGTTGCGTGGACGGTAATAAATATCTTACTTGGGCTTACGGAAATTCATGCATACTTTTTCCGTGAAACCATAAAAAATATTTTCAGTACTTTTGTAATAATGCTCGTAGGCGGCTTAGTAATGCTTATATTTTCTGTGATGTGGGGGCAATTTTCGCAATTTGCCCTAGAAATCGGAGGGGAGTTGTGGCGAAATGTTACGAGAAATTTCTAGTAAGTATAGGTGGCGTATAGGAGCAGGGATGCTTGTGGTAGTAGTGGCTGTATTTTTTACTGTGTTCCAATTACAAGCACATATCCCAACTATCCGTGAAACCTTGCCGCCCCCGCCGGCACTTGTTCCGATGGATGTTTGCACAGAGGAGTTTACACTTCTTTATTCGTCAGAGAGTCTGAGTTTCTATCATACTCCCAAAGGCAATTTTGCTATTGCTGACCATCGTGGTGACGCACCATTTTTATGGATGTCGGGATTAGAAATTCCTTTTAATTCAGAAGCTGACGAAATGCTTAATACAATGTCAGCAGACGAACTTGTTGAGCTTAGTGTAGCTCGCGAATATAGGTTATCTGATTTCCATGTAGGTTTTGCGCGCTCTATCATATGGGTGGAGTTTTTTGACCCACGCAATAATATGTCTACAACGATAGGTAATGCCTCTCAGCGTGGAGTTAATACCGAATTCTTTGCGGTAGACGGCGATTCTTCTCATTATGTACTACAAATGAATTTGACCGAAGTAGATATAAGCGTTGATTTACACATCCGATTTATGGCAACTGGTATGGAGCTTCATGTGCCGGAGACCAGCATACAAGGTGAAGACTCATATAGGATTGCAAGCATCGTTGTTGCACCATTTTTAGGAGCAGGTGGCGGGGCGCGGATGCATTTTAACCCAGACACAAATGCATTTGATATAAATATACCCAATGAAATGCCACCGGCATATGCACTGCTACCAGACGGAAGCGGCGCGCTTGCTCGTTTTAGGGAAAACTATGCAGAGCTTTCTATGTACCGTAGGTCTGTGTTTGGTACAGATGTTTCTCATAATTTTAATCATACAAACAGTGCTGAGCTGATTGTCACACCTTTTGATCCACTGATGCCTGTTTATGGCGTGGCTCATGGTCATAATGAGTTTGCTTTCTTTGCCCATGCGACAAGTGGTGGCGAATTTATGGAAGTAATATTTAGACCGGCGCAGAACACAACCTTATATAACAATACCTACGCGAGATTCGAGTACAATCGCTTTTTCTTCCAGGTTTTCAATCAATTAGGTGCAGGATATCAGTCTCTTCTTGACCAGCCTAACCGCTTTGACCTTACCATGCATATCGAATTCCTTGCAGGTGATGGGGAAGATGGTTTTGCTGCTAACTATGTAGGTATGGCTTTATATTACCGTGATTTTCTGCTTAACTCAGGGCAGTTAACCCCTGCACGAATTCCGCAAACAAGTGATATACCTATTCATATAGATATAATGATGTCGGATGCACGCCAGGGGCTTGCAGGGCTTAATAATGTTGTCGTTACCACAGCAGACGATGTTGAAGAGCTCATAAATATCATACGAGAACATGGAGTTTATAATATTAATGCGTCATTAATGGGTTTTAAAAATAATGGATTTACTGCTGCTCGGATTGATAGAAATAACTTCACTTCTAGCATAGGAAGTAGGCGCGATTTTGAACAGCTCGTGAATAGATTTGCACCCCTTGGAGTTGATATTTCATTCTCACAGGATTATGCCAATATCAATACTCATAACGCTTCGTTTATGACTCATGCAGTGCGACATATCAACGGACGCTACGTCGAAAACGACCTTGACCAACTGTCAGCATGGGCAGCCAATATGCCAGTTACAAGCACCGGATTACTACGCACCGACCGTGCTACGGCAATTATCCGTGATTTTGCAGATACCTTTGATTTTATGGAGTCTATGACATTAATGGGTATCACTAACCAACTTTTCAGCCAGCATAACCGGGGTGCGACATACACTGTTACGGAAAATATTGAGCTCATAACAAGCGCATTCCGTGATATCTCTAAAAATATGTTAATCAACGCTCATACACCCAATCAATATTTATGGGCATATACCGATAGATTTATGAATACTCCAATGTTTAGTTCACAGTTTTTAGCAACAACAGACACAGTACCATTTTTGCAATTGGTCTTGCATGGTACAATGGATATGTTTTCACCTCATGTCAACTTCTCGTTCTATAGTGATTCGGATGTACTTCGTATGATTGATTACAATGTGTTCCCATCCTTCCTTTTCACGATGGAGCCGTCATTCATGCTTGCTCAAACCAACTCAGCACATTTATTTAGTACAGAGTTTGCTCAATACGAAAACCTGCTATACGATGTTTACAGTAAAGTTAATGATATATTAAGACTCACAGCAGGAGCAGAGTGGATTAACCGCAAAGTACCATATCCAGGAATAGTAATTAACACATATTCCAATGGGCTTAAAGTTGTCATCAACTATACAAGCGAAGATATAGAAATATTAGGTTTTACAATAAATGCATTATCAGCAAGGGGGATACAAGATGCGTAAGAAAAGAAGAAGTGGCGTGAGAACCAGGCGCGAAAATATCGCGGCATATGCGTTTATGTCTCCTTGGCTAATCGGTTTTATTGGCTTGACAGTTATCCCGTTTTTTTACACGATCTGGTTGAGTCTTCATCGAGTAAGCTTGAGTATTGTACAAGGCTGGGCGTTTGTGCCGGTGGGGATTGACAATTTTGCGGCTGCATTTTTACGCAACACTGACTTTACGCCCGCACTAATTTCGTTTTTTATAATGCTTGCGACATATATTCCCGTAATTGTAATCGTTTCATTTTTACTTGCACTCGCTCTTAACTCAAAAGTGCGGTTCAAGTCTTTTTTCCGCTCAATTTTCTTCCTTCCTGCTATTGCTCTTTCAGGTCCGACAATGAGTAGATTAATGGATACTGGAACAACTCAAGTCTTTAGTCTTCAAGGTATTTTTGTATATGACATCATAGCAACCTATAGCCCACTTATAGCCGATGGGTTTTCGTATCTGTTCCAAAATTTTGTGCTTGTACTTTGGTTTACAGGTATCCCAATAGTGCTCTTTATTAACGGTTTGCAAAAAATAGGCGAGCAAATAATTGAAGCCGCTCAAATTGACGGTGCAACAGGTTGGCAGATTTTGTGGAAAATTATTGTCCCAATTGTCCGCCCAATCGCACTGACCGTAACAATTTTTGCGATTGTGCAATTGAGTGTGTTTGCGGTTAATCCTGTTTACACACTGATACTTGAAGCAATGGATAATACCCTTGATGGCATGGGGCACGCAGCTACGTTCTCGCTGATATATAGCGTAATTGTGTTAGTCTTTGTAGGAATCAGCTTGCTTATTTTCCGTACGAAAAAGGAAGTGGTGTAATGGAGCGGCTAAGAAATATAGTTTCGTGGATTCAATATAGAAAGAGATATATCCCACGGATATTCTTGTTTATCATTCTCGCAACAATTAGCTACGAATTTATTTTCCCACTATTTCGGATGTTAGCTCTTTCGATGATGGTGCGAGAGGATATTATTGACCCGACTGTTACATGGATACCTACAACATTATCATTTTACAACTTCCGCACTTCTTTTAATGTAATGAATGCTGGGCGAGCTACCTTTAACTCAATGTGGTTTTCATCAATGCTTGCAGGTTTGCAGACAGTTGTTGCGGCTTTGACAGGGTACGCACTTGCGAGGTTTGAATTCAAGTTTAAGAAGCTCTGGGTAGTAATGATTATCGTTACATTTGTACTACCCATTCCACTGTTGAGTGTACCGCGCAATATGATGTTCTTAGAGCTTCACCGCCTAACGGAAATCCGTTTTATCGGAACGATAATACCACAGGTAATACTGGCGTTTTTTGGGCAGGGTGTATATTCATCAATTTTGGTACTGATTTTTTATAACTTCATGCAACTCATACCCAAATCATTGGATGAAGCGGCAGAAATTGATGGTGCGAACCGGATGCAAGTCTTTTATCATATAGGCATACGAATTTCTATGTCTACATTGCTTGTGGTTTTCCTGCTATCAGTTGTTTGGAACTGGAACGAGACATTTATGACGAGCATGTTCTTACGCGGGGGAGTCGATTTGCTTCCGTTTAGTCTGGTACGATTTGAGTCTCTGTTCGAAATAAGGGGACCACAAATTGATACGCCAGGTGGTACGGCAGCATTAGTCAACGAAGCGTATATTATGGCGGCAACGCTTATATCGATGTTACCGCTGGTTATACTTTACTTCTTTGTGCAGAAGCGATTTATTAAAGGTATTGAAAGTACCGGTATTACTGGTGAGTAAAGACTAATATAAAAACAAAAGCACACCAGCTAAAACCGCGGTGGAGCAGCCGCTCCACACGCGGTTTTCATTTATATGCATGGTTATGAACATATGCTCATAATGGAGCGATAGGAGGCTTGTAATGGAAAAAATTCTAAACCCGACATTCAACTTTGAAACTGTCGGCGGAAAAGCAGTGGAAGCAAAACTGCCGGATGGCAGCATGGGTTTTAAAATCACTGGGAAAGAACCTACCACCCTAACCTTCAAAGGGAAGGACGGTGTTTTTGGTGAGGCTGCATTTGCCAAGGGTAAATACCTTGTTGTGCCTGTCTTTTTTGATGACCCTCACTCGGTCAACTTGATTAT
>Ga0131853_10017714_pt1 | contig 12972 bp, 6 predicted proteins | sample TergutLab28metaG_FD_92764 | JGI IMG/M metagenome (GOLD analysis project Ga0131853, IMG submission 92764) | Labiotermes labralis P1 segment gut microbial communities from Petit-Saut dam, French Guiana - Lab288 P1 (version 2) (version 2) | ecosystem: Host-associated > Arthropoda: Insects >...
GTTCAGCCTACACTCGGATACCACATCACCAACAGACAATCCCGCTACATAACACCAACACGCCTCAAGCCAGCCTACACAACACAACAAGTACTCGCTAGCTCCTGAAGATGGACGTATTAACGTCTGAAACATGTTGAGCAATATATAATAAAGAAAGTGTCATCTAGTTGGTCAACTTTATTCAAACTTCTAAGGTTTCTTTCAAAAGGTTCATAACGGCTACAGTGAAATAAAGCGATTAATATTCTTTCAAAATGTTCATAACTGGTACATTGCAAGACAGAGTTTAAGACTTATTGAAATATTTTAACTGCTACAGTGAAATAAATCGGTTAATATTTCTTTCAAAAGTTTTATAACTGTTTCGGTGAAAGCAAACGGTTAAGACCTGACTGTGGTATCAAACATTTTGTGAGATCTGGTAGTGTGGTAACTAAATTTGGAAGCTTATGAGCGGACACATGGGTGTACGTTCCACTGTCCTGGTTATTTCTTGGTCTACCCAAGCTTGAAACACAGACTTACCAACTCAAGCTGACAGACTGTTTAACACATATTTCATATCATTGTAATAGCGACACATGCTGTTTAGGGACCACTACTTTAACAAGAACAGAGAGACTTTAGCTTCGTTTTTGCCTAACAGTATGTGAACCAAAGCAAAAATTTCTGTGTCCAATATTCGTCACTGTGAGGCCTACCCTTGGCTGGAGAGGCCGGGAGTCAGTGTGTATCTGAAACCTGACTGCTGTTGGCCGACATTAATTGGCACATTGTCAGAATGTTACTTCTTATCGGAAATATGGATGACTATGGCATTTACTTTGAAAAGTGGATCATTGTTGAAGCGAGAGGGTGATTCTGCTAGTGTTTGGATTCTCTTATTGCTATACGCGGTCTCATGGTTTCGTGTCGACTCGTTCGGCAGCAATTAAAAGGCTTTTAGTTTGCGTTTCTCAAGCACTCGAGGGTTTCTTTCTCTTTAATGGTGTTTAGGAGCGGTTTGTTTTCCTTGTCTTTTTATTTGTTTTTGCTGTCCCTTCATATTCTTCATACCCTTTCCCATTCCTATTACAGCTCCTGTTAACGTTACGATAGTCATTGCCATCATCACACAACGCGCTATCGCCAGACTCTCACTGCAATCCTCCTGTTACGAGGGACATATTTGCTATTTATGCAAGCAGCAGATCTGCTTCCTGGTAGAAACTATTGACACTAACAAATTCATCCGTCTGTTCAGTAGATTTGTTCGTAATTTACTGTTTAATTTTTCCGTTCAATTTATTGACCCGCACTTTTTTATTCAATTCATTTGGGAAAACTCTTGTATAAGAAGCTTAGCATTTGGAATCAGTTATACTAATATTCACCCGCCGATCTCGGTGGTCCTTCTGCCTAAGGCGTATTTCTGCAGCCGCTTGAATCCTGGGATCGCGGGTTCGAATTTCGCTGAGGACACGGAAGTTCGTCTGTTGTGTTTCGTGTATGTTGTGCAGGTAGCGACTTCTGCGACGAGCTGATCACTAGGTCAGGGGAGTCCTACAGTGTGTGTGTGTGTGTGTATGTGTGTAATCTAGAAACCTCAAAACGAGGCGGTCTGGGCCAGATTTCGTCCGTTGCACCACAAAAGAACTTTTCCCAATACACTGCACTTACCTACTGTCTCATACAGAAGTGGTGGGAGAATTGAGACATGTTCGTAACCAGGTACTTTATAATTTATAGTTTTTACCAGATGTTATTAGGACGATACAGTCAAGCAGAATGGGATGGACTTGGCATGCAGCAAGCATGGGGAAGACGGAACATCGACACGAATAAACAAAATTTAGTTGGAACGTATCGTGTAGGGGAAGTATCTGGAAGACCTAGCCGTAGACCGGAAGAACACACTAAAACAAATCTTAAGGAAGGAGGATGTTGGGTGAATTTATCTGACTTAAGACAGAGTCCAGTTGTTTGATGTCGTGAACACGATTGTGGAAATTCAAGTTCAACAAAATATGGCAAAATTCTTTGCCTGTTGGGCAACAATCAGCTTCTGAAGCACGACTCCACTGGAGTTGATTATTTTATAGATGCTCACGAAACCGTGCTGTTACTTTTTGAAAATTATTTCATATTATTGATTTCAAAATCTGATTAGTCGTGTTTCCTTATCATGTTTCTGGAAATTCTGTCGAGTTTTAAACAGCAGATATCTGTGAAGGTAAATCAAGGTTCGGAACGTATGTTAATGTCACTAATATTAACTGATTCGCTTTCAACATGGCACTCATCATGTAACTGAAAGAATGATGGCAGTAAACGGAGAGAACGGTGCCTATAGTACCTTATATTTTACATAATTTTTACAGTTTTCCCCTTTTCTCCTTCGGCTGTCTGTTTAGACCACAACAACAAGTCTGTTCTTAGTGAGAGCGAATTATGTCCAACACTGTTTCATTATTTGCCAACGTTCATTTTGCAGCCTCCCGGCGGTCGATGAAATAAGAGAAATTCGTGAATGGGAGCCTATCTTATTAGATTCATAAGATTTCCATATTGTAATTATTTAAAGAGCCGGTCCCAGTAGCCGCGCGGTCTAAGGCGTAGGTCTGCGGCCGCTCGCCTGCTGAGATCGTGGGTTCGAATCCCACCGGGGGCATGGATGTTTGTCTGTTGTGAGTGTTGTGTTTTGTCAGGTAGAGGTCTCTGCGACGAGCTGATCACTCGTCCAGAAGAGTCCTACCGGATGTGACGCGTCGTTGTGTGTGATCTAGAAACCTCAAGAATGAGGAGACCATGGCCCGCGTTGGGCCGCAGCGCCACAGGAAAAAAAATTATTTAAACAAGGATAATATTAACAATAATTTTATGGAATCAGAAGGAGTTACAGATGAACCTGCATAAGGGGGAGTGAAATTATAAATCCAACTCTTACTTTTCACCAGTAAATGGAAGAGAGCGGTCAGCTTTTCACTTCTATGACTTCAGCTACGCGCAAAGAACCCTCGTTACCGAAGGGCTAAGGTTAGTTGAACCCAGCGTCTTTCTACTCGCTGTGGAGGAGAGAAAACATTTTTCCTCTGTCGGAAATTGAACAAGACTCGTCTATTGCCCAACACACGGCGTGGTCGCTGTACCGAATGCGGTATCCCACGTAGAAGAAACGTGCTGATTGAAATTCTTTAGAATGGACTCGAAGTATGGACGTATAATTTTAGTGGTGCTGAACATCGTCAGCTTTAATATTTAGTAGTGAAGTCAACACGGATTTCGGCAATTTATACGGAAGAAAATAAATGATGCTGAATTCTAAGAAATCCTGTTTTTAAGTACCTGTTGTGGATAATGGCAGAAGACCGGGAGGCATGTAAACACTGAGAGGTGTACTGAGCGGAGAGGCCGCCATGTCAATATGTACTCTGTTAAGTGTTTGTTATTGCCGTCACAAGATGAAACCCGACGGTCGGCAGATTTACAGAGGATCCCCTCCGTGGTGACAATATCCATCATCACAAGGAGAACTACAGCAAACACTGCTGTGGGATTGGCTATTGTGAGGAAACTCAGCTTAGCAGTGCCGTGAAAATGCGTGGCGTAGTTCTGCTGGTAATAGCAGGCCTGAATTAAGGTGGCTGGACCAGGTTTGATACAGAGCAAGTGCAAGTAATTTTATTATTGTCAACACGTCTAGGCCAACTCTGGAACTCTTTCAGGTTTCCACTGTATTAATTCCTTAAGTAAAAGTGGTCTAGACCAATTCTGGAACTCTTTCAGGTTTCCACTGTGTTAATTCCTTAAGGAAAAGTGGTCTAGGTCGAGTCTGGAACTCTTTCAGTTTCCACCATGTTAATTTCTTAAGGTAAAATGGTCTATACCAACTCTGGAACTCTTTCAGGTTTCCGCTGTATTAATTCCTTAAGGAAAAGTGGTCTAGGCCAACTCTGGAACTCTTTCAAGTTTCCACTGTATTAATTCTTTAAGGAAAAGAGGTCTAGGCCAACTCTGGAACTCTTTCAGTTTTCCACTGTATTAATTCCTTAAGGAAAAGTGGCCCAGGCCAAGTCTGGAAATCTTTCAGGTTTCCACTGTATTAATTCCTTAAGGAAAAGTGGCAGATTGGCTCGTGAGATTAAGAAAATGTGGAGCGTAAAGCTACTCCATTTGGAGATCTTCGTGGGGGAGCGATATAAGTACAGGGACCATATAGCCTGCCCTTACGTGCTACATGAAGGTACTGTTGGCGTCTTCATTGAATTTTGCCATTTAAATAGACCAGAGTCTTACAGTAACTGAATGAGTGACGGACCAGCTGATTAACGATTAATCCCGCTAACTGTAACCAAATAATTAACAAAATGACTGGCTGGCTGATTAATAAATCTATTGATTAGCAATGAGGGAAAAAGTAAAGCACTAGGCCTAAACAACTAATTTACTGTCAAATTCTTGGCAGGCGGTTTGCCTCTGTTGCTATAGTCTATGTTTTCGCCATCTCAGGAACTGTTCCCAGGAAAAAGCTCGCATTGTGTAGCGCCACTAAATTGGACCTGTTTTAGGAGCATTCATAAAATACTGAGAAAATCGGCTGTTAGCTGCTTTATGCAACTAATTTCGTAAGCATGGTATGACGTCACATACATGCGAGTAGCATGTCGTATTATCAGGCCAGAAATTCTTAAGGCGCTTCAATAACGCGTTATATCAAATTTCCCTCTTCCAATAGTGTGATATTTTATGACGTTTTTGGCAATTAAATATTTAAAACAGACGATATTCTGTTTGTGATCCATTAAAACAAGTTGGATACGGACCAAAACTAAGTTTGTTTCGCACCATTTGGAACAGAACTACTATCAAGTTGGTGTGTCAGTTTCGGTGAAGAAACACATGGGCCAAGAAATCTTTCTCACTCTGCGTTCAATTTACGTACTTTGTGCAATTAACTTATGTGGAATATACAATGAGGTTGTCCGCCTTCATTTTAAACGAATCTTCAGCTCTTGCTAGTGCTGCCAGGAGACGCTGCTGTTTTGCACATCACCAGTGGCCTATCAGACAGATGCAAACTGTAGGAGTATTATCGTTACACAAACTGATAACACTTTCCTCCAACCTGACCGCATTTAGAGCGCCCTGCTATCCTTAAAACCTCACCTTTTCACCAATCCAAAAGTTAAAAATTAAAGAAAAGGCACTAGGCCTTGTTACGAAGCATTTCGATCTAATACAGATCGCCAAAGACTTTCTTGCTGCTGGAGGGATCTTTACATTTCAAACGTCTCATGCTCTCAAGTCTGTGTTCTTTAGTCCTATGACTAACCTGTATAATACGGGCCAGGAACGTGATGAACACGAGTGGCAATCGCCGGCTTGACGTCCATCTTCATGGCTTCCACATTTCACGTCCTCCTAACGCACTGAGAAGTCAAAGGTAGAGTATAGAAGTAAAATATTGTGGCAACGGGCAAAGGAAAGTGGAAGGGAGGTTGCATCTGGGCAATCGGGAGGGGGGGAAAGCGTGTTTAGTCTCTCCTTGACCTGACTGCAGCTTTATTGAGACAAATCGTTAGATTTAGAAATGAAAACATTTTTATGAAGGCCATAAACATGCCTGTGTGAATGTTATATTTATGGTTCCATGCGTCTCTGATCTGTATTAATAACTGTCAAACGAGATGCAAAACAAAGCAGTCTAATATGTATAATATATTATGCACCGTCAATACACAACATACATCAAACAAGATGTAATAATTAAAATTAGGTGATATTTGGCTTGCATGTTTCGGCCGTGACCGGCCATCTTCAGGCCAACTAAGAACAACAATTAAGGTACGGTAAAAATAGTATTCAATGGCATTTTTACTGTACCTTAATTGTTGTTCTTAGTTGACCTGAAGATGGCCGATCACGGCCGAAACATGTAAGCCAAATGTCACCTAATTGTAATTATTGCATCTTGTTTGATGTATGTTGTGTATTGACGGTGCATAATATATTATACAGATTTGATAATACGCAACGGGATGGCCTCTCTATCTCTCTCTCTCAAAAAAACAAAGTAGTCTATTTATTATTCTGTGAGTTCACTCTACATGTTTCGGGTGTCAACCGCACCCATCATCAGGACTCCACAAAACTGTAACTACAGCCTCCGGTACTGGTCATATTTTTGTGCAACTGCCTCCCTCCAACGTGGCCAAGCTAGTTTGACCACGTTGGAGGGAGGTAGCTGCACAGCACAGCATGACCAGTACCGGAGGCTGTAGTTACAGTTTTGTGTACTCCTGATGATGGATGTGGTTGATACCCGAAACATGTAGTTTGAACTCGCAGAATAATAAATAGGCGGCTTTGTGTTGCATCTCGTTGGACAATTATTGATATATGCCAATGTGACTGTGAGTTGCATGTAACATACTCATATGTCTGTACATACCGAACAGTAACATACATTTGATGTTTGTGTGACCGTGCATCTCTGATACAATAGTACAAACAACCAACTAGATGCAACAATAACAATTTATTAGTAATTTCAATCAGCTCAACATGTTTCGGGCAATAATTTTGCCCATCCTCAGGAGCACTTGGCTCTTTTTTCATCTTGTGGTATAATGCACCGAGGAAGTCGCCTGCTGGTGACCTTGTCACCAGCAGTTGGTGTTATGTCGTACAAAATGGAAACAGTAGCTAGCGGAAATTATGCGAATTGGTGGAATGATAAGTAATATAGTTTGGATTAATGTATATTAGTTCTTGTTTCTACTCTAGTTCCAATGGATATAAGGATCCTTACAGAAGACTGCTGCAGCTTGTCTTGCCGTCTTTCCTTCTAGGAACATGAACATGTGTTCCAACACAAAAGTGATCATTGTCAGTTGCATTAGCAAGTAGCATGATCGCTATGAATTATTTCTGCCAAATATATATAAAAAAAAGAAATGTTTCTTTCATAGTTTTCTTTATTTATTTCTTCGTTCTTTCCTTATTTTTCAGTTATTCACCTCCCTTGCATATATCCATGCATTCATATAGTTAGTTCCGTGATTTTAGCTACTTACTGGACTGTAAATGTGGGCCGGTAGCTCAGTCGGTATAGCGACTGACTATGAGCTGAACGGTCCGGGATCGAATGCCGGTGGGGACGAGATTTTCCGCCCGTCCAGACCGGCACTGGGGCCCACCCAGCCTCCTGTAAAATGTGTACCGGGTCTTTCCCGGGGGTAAAGTGCGGCCGGAGCTTGCTGCTGACCACTCACCCCCTTCTAGTGCCGCGGTCGTGGAAGAGTAGAGCTATACCTCTACCCACCCTCTGGGCCACACCGGGCCTGTAACGGGATCACTTTACTTTTTTTCTTAGACTGTAATTTATGAGTTAAAGAGAGAAATGTTTAATGGCTGAAGAGGTTCCTTAATTTAATTATTGGGATTATGGTCCTCACGGTTTACTCCACCTGGATAAAAATTAGTAGATCCACGATCAAGAGCAAATATGCAAATTTTATAGGTCATCTACTAGCTGCATGTGTAAGCCTAATTCCATATTAAAACAAAAAAAAAATACACGAAGAGTTTTAATATAATGAGTTTTATATAATTTTGTAATTAGAAATACAAATGAGAGACTGAATTTTGAGACTTCTAATTCCGACCACGAATTTAAATGATTTAGAAAAGAGGTAATTTTAATTGGTTGTTGGCTGGAAGTCTGAGGAGCTGTTTCGAAATAATATTCTTTACTTTTGAGTACTGCGCATTTCCCAAATATGTGTTGGCCCCTTCAGGAGGGATTGCACGATCAAGAATGAAATAAAAACCCTTTAATGCTACTCGTAATATTTTCATGTGAAGTTTTATTTAATCCTTCACGCTTCACAGAATATTCCATTACTTTCCCGGCATGCCGTCCAAAGTTTTTTTGAACCTGTAAGTCCCAAATGACTTTAGCAGCGGGGTACCTGTCTTGACGTCACACGTGACACGTCTCGAACTGCTGGGCAAGGAATAAAAGTGCTTCACAACTATCAACGTGTCTAAACTCCCTTTATAGATCGACCGGGCAAGCTAGCTACACACTGGGACGAGAGAAGATGAGTAGAATTTGATGCAGCTTGAAAGTACAGACCTGGTGTTATATTGTAGTTCTTAAATGAAGTGAAAGATAAAAACAGTCCCTTTACAGGCCTGGAGTGGCCCAGAGGGTTCCAGGAAGTTAAGGTTCCCAGATTTCATGACAACGGCACAGGATTGTGGTAAGGTTGTCAGGCTTACGCACCGGCCGCATTTACCCCAGGCAATGCTCCTGTTACTTATTTCTGTTAGAGGCTGAGTCGACCCCAGGGCCATAGTGCGATCGGAAGGCTTTTGTGTCAACGAAAAATTCCTATGACAGCAGCTGGAATCGAACCAGCGACCTTCCGATTTGTAACACAGCACCTTAACCACTGTGCTACCGCAGTCCCCTCTTCAAATAAGTAGCTGTTGAAAATAAGCATTAGTAGCTGGTTTGATGTTTAGGATTATTCATTGGGTCAATATCTGACAGTCTTACGGCAAGCGAACGTCCACGCAACAAATAAGGAATTAAATTTAAACACGAAATTACAGCCTCATATTAGCAAAAACAAACTGGCTAACTGAATAACTAACTAACTAATTAATTAAACACTATAACGTCTTGACGATGGTGTATAACGTACAGATACAATCTTCTTCTTTAGGACTTTGCTCATCATGTAACAGATGTAAAAGTTAATGTTCCCGTTACAGGCCCGGTGTGGCCCAGAGGGTGGGTAGAGGTATAGCTCTACTTTTCCATGACCGCGGCACTAGAAGGGGGTGAGTGGTCAGCAGCAAGCTCCGGCCGCACTTTACCCCCTGGAAAGACCTGGTACCCATTTTACAAGAGGCTGGGTGGCCTCCAGGGCCGGTCTGGACGGGTGGAAAATCTCGTCCCTACCGGGATTCGATCCCGGACCGTCCAGCCCGTAGTTCAATCGCTATATCGACTGAGCTACCCGGCCCAAAGTAACAGATGTATTAAAACACTAAGTTTCGAAATCCGACTGTGCTGCCGTCTTCAAGCAAGAAGCACCTAACCTGTTGGACCCCATAGATCGAGGTATTCTCAGGCGCTGCGTACCACTAAAACAGTCACATGTGTAGATGAGCTCAATTAATTACTCCATAGAGCGGAGTTCTTCTTGAGCAGCTAACCGGTTCTCAGCTAGTAAAGAAATTCCCCGCATTTAATGGAACCCGAATGTTCATCACCGCATTTACAAAAGTCCGCAACCAATCCTTATCCTCAGCCAGGCCAGTCCAGTCCAATCACCCCCATGGCACCCCTTAAGGTCTGACATCCTCCAAGAGGTTTCTTTCCCTCAGATTTTTCCACCAAAATTCTGTATGTATTAGAGATAGCTAAAGTTATATAAAGGTGTCAAGCTGTTGAATTAAACATTAAGCTATAAGGACATAAGGGAACGGAAGAATAGCTCGTCGCATTCGTAACCTTTGCACTAGCTTCAAGTGAGTGGTCAGCTTTACCCTCTGGTCACTTCTACTCTCGGTCACGAGGCTGAGCGAGTCCTGGGGCTGGTCTGTTTGAGATGACGGCATAAAGACTCCACACCGTAGTCGAGGCTCGGACCACGGAAGTCTGTCCCACTGAGCCACCGCAGCGTAATGACATTACTTGTATTCAGATGTGAGGAATACATCTCAACAACCTCAGGTGGGCGATGAGATTGACCAGTACAGGGAGTGGCGCAGCTACTTGGCACTACAGGAAACAGGTTAAATATCGAGTGTCAAGTGGCGCCACTGTATATACTGCGCATTGCATTGCTGGCTCTCTTTCACTGTTGTACAGGTCCATATACAATTGCCAGGTGTGACAGGTATGTTGATGTTGCACGTTTACCTAGCAATGTAACCTGAATATGACTGTATAGGGTTATTCGAAATGATTGTTGGGGTTTTAGCAACTTGTCATACACAATACACTTGAGATATGAGTATATGTTTTTTATTTAATAGAACAACACTCCAAGTTTTTGTTACATACCTAAAAGGTGCTCTATATGTGCACCCCTTGTGATTCTACAAACATCAACACGATAATCGAGTTCGTTCCAGACTGTTTGTAGCATGTCAGCGGTGATGGTTTCAATGGCGGTTATGATTCGTACCTTCAGTTCCGGGATACACACGCACCCTGCCTCTTGAAACTGTGTATACCACCTTCGAATGGAATTGTCAGATGGTGGTTGTTTCCCGAATTTGGTGCTGAATTGCCGCTGGACAATTGTACCGCGACAATCATTTTGAATAACCCTGTACTCTTCAAACAGCACAGAAACCCATTCTCATACATTGACTGACATCAGTATTGCTACGGTCGCCATGTCAGTATTTGTCACTGGGAGCTTCAAAGTGCCCGAATAGTGAGACCCTTAACTATAAGCCTGTTGCTTTTACCTGACTTCCTGAAAACCAGTCAAGTAATGTTTGTAATTTATGTATGTAGGTTTGTCGAACAAGAGGGAGAACAGAGAGAAGAAAGGTGTTAGCCAATAGCAAGTTTCTTTCTTGGGCGAGAGTTTTTTCTAGAAATTATTAAACTTCAAATTTTATTTTGTTGCTTAGCTTGGAACTATTCCACTCTAGGTGAAAACATATTAAAAACCATAAATTATTACAGCACTTAGAATTCTGGGAGAACGAATTGATAGATTTTTTAATATAGCTAGTTTTGAAATTCTATCACTATATTATTATTATTATTATTATCATCATCATCATCATTATCTTATTATAAACGAGATCTCGTCCCCCACTTACACCACACTAATATCTGTACTGTACCATATTATACTATGTAGTTTTTTCTTCTGATACCGTATCCAACTTGACGATGGCTATAAGGGCCGAAACATGTAGTTGAGATATTATATATATATATATATATATATCTGACAATATAGTTGTGTTAAGACGGTAATACTCTTGCATAATTTTTTACCTTTGATTATTATCATTATTTTTAAACCTTTGTCATTGAAATTTATTTGGATGTATATAGTTCTATGTCACATCATTAGCATTCCTACCTTCAGTATGCTTCAGGAGTCTATAACCTGTTATACATTTTTCTGTCTAATGAAGACAGGTCGGTGTGTACAGCAGTAATATAGTAGATGCTGAAGCAGGCAGTTGTACAACGAATGTTACTCTTCAGTCTATGGATTTAGCAATTCCCTGGCGTTCCATTAGAAAGTACAGATTCCCACACTGGCTCTGTCACACAACTGCTTGCTTTTTTCGGAACAGCAATTAATTTTGTAGGCGATAAAAGAAAATTAAAGACGAACGTTATTACAACAGATTGTCCCGCTATCGGAAGCTTGATAGAATTACAATTACGTTTGACATACTTAGTTGTAATGTGAAAATTTACAATGATTTAAAATCTCAGCCTACCAAATACAATAGTATAAACGACCAACTAAATGCAACAGTAATATTTATTAGTGATTTCAATCAGTTAAACATGTTTCGGGCGATAATTTCGCCCATCCTCAGTAACACTAGACTGTGTTCCTGAGGATGGGCGAAATTATCGCCCGAAACATGTTTAACTGATTGAAATCACTAATAAATATTACTGTTGCATCTAGTTGGTCGTTTTTACTATTGTATCAGAGATTCACGGTCACACAAACATCAAATTCATGCTACCAAAGTTTGGAGGTGCCTGTCCTCATTTAGCGACACAGTTCATATGCTGCTCACCTTGATGTGAATGGCATTGATGCAGTCGACCCTGTCGGGATAGCTGAAGCTTCTGCAGAACATGTCCAGTCGGTTTAGCTTACAATAGCTATTTCTCTGGTCTATTGTCCAGTGATTTTCTGCAGTTGCCTTCTCTTCCTGAATTAGACGCCTTAGAGCATCTCAGTCTCTCGAACTGGACGATAGCCCTGTCTGACAACACGGTCTGCTACAGTATATTAGCTCCGCTGCTGTAATATATTTTAAATCTTAGCTTGCCACGGGAACAATTTTCAAAGCAGTGGGGAAAAAGAGTGTATTGTGTCTACTTTTTTAAAATGTAACAGTTCTACCGTCAGGAATTAAAGGCCGAATTCTCTTTTATGTAAGTTTTCCAAATTTTTTATTTGTTATATACAACTAAATTACATGTCACCTTATATTAAAAATAATTTGTATTCCCGTCAACACGAGGTCTACGTTCTTGTGGGATATTACGCAGCGTATAGTGGTAATTCATTACCGACATTTCGGAACGACTTTTGATCACATTTTCAAAGGTCAAGAAATATAAGAAGAAAGATTTCTGGGCCATTGAGGATGGAACAGACAGGTAGTGCCGAAACTTCCGTAAGGAATTACCACTATAGCCGCGTAATGTCCCAGAAGAGCGTAGATCTCAACTACATCGCGGTGGATGCCTGAAATCAATCCAGTCAACATTGTTCTTTGAAAGCAAAATCCACGGCAACTAATTTGGTAACTTATCTTGATTTGGTTTCTCCTCTTGCCATTTCGCAACGTCAGGTTGATTCTATTTATTCTGACCTTAACTGTGCATTTGACCCGGTCTCGCATCTTATTTCACTCCACAGACGTTGTACGCATGGGCTCTCTGATGGCTACTGGTTTCATAGATACTTTACTGATCGCCAGTCTTCTGTAGGCATATTTGACACCTTGTCATTAACCTTTTGGCGCCGGAATTATTTTTTTTTAATTTTAGCACATCCTGTATATAAAATGTGAATAATACAGGAAACAAATACGTTAGAATTATGAAACAAGCAGCATTTTGAAAAAAAAAAACGGAGAGTATATACCATGTTTAAAATATTCAGTACCTATATTTGTTGAATAAATATATAAAATGCAACTTTAGAGGTTAGCGGTGCGGTACGACCACTATAGTTGACATTA
>Ga0131853_10017715_pt1 | contig 12971 bp, 11 predicted proteins | sample TergutLab28metaG_FD_92764 | JGI IMG/M metagenome (GOLD analysis project Ga0131853, IMG submission 92764) | Labiotermes labralis P1 segment gut microbial communities from Petit-Saut dam, French Guiana - Lab288 P1 (version 2) (version 2) | ecosystem: Host-associated > Arthropoda: Insects >...
ATGTATACAGTCGAACAGCGCGGGTTTCTCGTTCATAAATACTGGCAAACAGGTTCATTTAAAGCATGCCAGACGGCATTTCGAACGGAATTTGGTGAAAGACGTGCACCATCGAAGTGTTGCTTCCAGAAATTGGTTAAAAAGTTAGATACAAGGGGAAGCCGATCTAACGCCTGCCGACTTCTTTCTTTGGGGTCTATTGAATGGCAAAGTGCACAAAAATACACCCCGCACAATCGAACAACACAAAGACGCTTTAAGCCAAGAGATTCAAGCCATCAACGTCGACACTATGCGAAAAGTATTCCAGAATTTGGAGAAACGAATTCAAGTGTGCTTGGATGTGAAAGGAGACCAGGTTCAGCATCGATTATGAGCAGGTCCTGTTCTGCATCGTTCCCGGTATGTGTATATAAATTTTCAAGTCATTATCTCAATAACATAATTTTTTAGACAGTAGTTTGGGGCCTCTAGCGAGAGACTCTTCCTGTAAAATTACGCAATATTACGTCTTCTACATCTAGCACATGCATGAAACTGTATTCTTCTATGAAAGTTAGGTAAAGGTAAAGGCAGATAAATCCATGTGCAGGCCTATTACAGGCCCAGTGGGTTCCAGGAGGTTGAGGCTCCCAGATTTCAAGACAATCGGCACACGAAGGTGGTAAGGTTGTCTGTCCTACGCCCGGCCGCCTTTACCCCCCAGGAAATATTGCTGGTATTCATTTCTGTTAGAGGCCACAGTGCGGCCGGAAAGATTACGCTAATGAAGCGTTACAATGACACTACCGGGAATCGAACCCGCGGCCTTCCGGCTTGTAGCGTAGTGCCCCTCTCTGAAGGAGAAAATTCCGTATGCAAATGTAATCACTGGGAACATGCCTGTGGATTTCAAACACACAGATAAAACATTAATAAGATACCAAACATTCATCGGATATCTGGTGGAGAATACGACTGAGTACGGCCCGTTTATAACAGACTGACCCCATGACGCACAATCCTTCCTCAGTAGCTTGAAGGTCCTCAAGCTTGTCAAAAAATTCCCCGCATCTTATGGAACCCGAAGATTCATCACCGCTATCATAACAGCTCGCCATCCGTCCCAATCCTGAGCCATAGCAATATAGTCCATGCCTCCCCATCCCAGTTCTTGAAAAGCCACTTTAATATTACCCTCCGATCTACGCCTAGGTCTTACAAATGGTCTCCTTGCATCAGACCTCCCCACCCAACGCGCACGACTCGGTCAGAAGAGGAATACTGTAAGACGCAATCACTGCCGCATACGTGCGGCTAAATACAACGTGTCGTGTGGGTTTCTGACTCGCATTTAGGAACTGGACGTCTTACGTTAAGGGCTTCCTCTGTGAGTGGGTTTGAAGGGCGCAGCAGACATCTATGGAGCACTTAGCTGTCTTGCTGGCGTCCCAGAAGGGCGTCGGCATTCCACTACGACGTCTTGCACTCGCGATCTTTCTCCCCCCACCCCCCTGCCTTTCCGGCGATCAGTTCCGTGGTGAAGCTGTAACGCGTGTCTTTCGAACAAATGTTGTTCCCTAAACTCGTCTTTTCCTCGCCACGTCCCGGGTTTCCGACACCAATATGTTGGGGAAATCTCAAGAACAAACAACACACAGTATACGCTCCGACATCTTGCTTTATTACTCACAGACACAAAGACGTCTTTTACGTTCAGAGATATACTCAGTTCCAGTGATCCTTCACAGCCTCGAAGAAAATTCGAGTTCAACAGCCCATTCTTTAACCACCGAAAACAGCACCCCCCCCCCCCTTTCAGCATTCACTGTCAGAATAATTGTGTTGCTGTACCTTCTGTTAAAAATAAATTGCCATTTACTACGCACGTGCGTTGTACTTACCTCCATCAACCAAGTACTAACAATATTTCATGAAACCTACTACTATCTATAGCACGTTACATACAAAAAAGTCACTACTACCACTAGATAAAGCTATTAACAGTTATTAATATACACGGCACTGTCACATTATATCAGATCACGAACTGCCCCCTACTGTAACTACAATAAAAATAAATACTGCGTCTACATACCTGGATTCCCACTCAAAACGCGACTACAATTACGTCACAAAATATTTAAAAACAAAGTGGGAAGCCTCGATATTTTACTTGTGACAATTAGCACGCAATTCCAATTCATGATACAGTACATACGTAGAAAGTTAGTTGAGACAACTAGCAATAATGCCCCTAACTATGTACAGGGTATCCAAAACTTACACACTTTCTTTTCAATGATCGGTCAAACGAAAGTCTGCAACAACTGGCTTCATCTCAACCAGGTGATAAAACACTACAAACGATAGGCTTGCGTATCGTAAAGCATATAAATAAGAGCAAAACCTTTTAAACTCATGGTTCCGTGTATCGTAATGCACTGTTAATAAAAATCCAGTCAGATGCAACAGTATGCAGATATTTATTTACTGCAAAGTCACTCTACATGTTACGGGTGTCACAGCACCCATCATCAGGAGTACTAAAAACTGTAACCACAACCTCAGGTAAAGGCCATAATACTGGTACAGCTACTTCCCTCCAATCTACATGTTTCGGGTGTCACAGCACCCATCATTCATAAATTCTGATTAATACATTATACCCTTTACAGCTACTTCCCTCCATGGCCTGATCGGCCACGTTGGAGGGAAGTAACTGCACCAGTATTATGACCTGTACCGGAGGTTGCGGTTACAGTTTTTAGTGCTCCTGATGATGGGTGCTGTGAAACCCGAAACATGTAGAGTGACTTTGCAGTAAATAAATATCTGCATACAGTTGCATCTGGCTGGATTTTTATTAACATTGAAGAGCAAAACGATTTGAAAACCACGTATATCGCGATCATTCAAAAGTGATGGTAATGTGCCCCCCCCCCCCAAAAAAAAATTAAGGATAAATTTGATAAATTTATCGTAATTAAGCCAGATGTTGCAATAACGTGTCTACGTGAAATTTAATTAAAGAAGTGTATAACTTTTCAGACACTCTATACTTCTATTATGTTATAAGACACAAAAACTAAAGAATATACATATCAAACTATCTACAACAACAATTGCCCCGAGGTTTGCATCCTCCGAAGACTGGCAAAATCAGCGAACAAACTAACAGTTGGCCTTTGAAATGGCACAATGACAGTCAGTTACTCCAAACTATACCAAGCAACGCCGCAACAACAGATTTAATTACACAGCCACTGCATCATTCACGAGAAATTTGTCTAGGTGTTAAAGAGAGTGGCTTCTGTGTTAATGTGCGTGGCAACTCAAGGTGGGGCTACCACAAGTGTATAGAAACATGCAACCCTGTGGTGTTCAGACATATAGGCATTACACCCAGATATGATACACAGTCAAATGCGAACGAGTATATTACAGAAATAGCAAGCTTTATTGGGCGGGCTAAACAGCAACAACAAAAATACTGCAACAGTTTTCAGAGCGTTTATGAAACAAAGACAGGTCAAGTACAATCGAAAGAATACTGCAACAAAGAAGATTTGTTTATTTACAACATTTTCAATTCTCTACTGAAGAGTGTTAATTATGGCGTGTGAGATACAAGTTTGTGATAAATGATGAGTTAGCAATATAAAAGATACAAACAACAACCAATCAACCAACCAAAGGATAACAAACAAGAGACAAAGACAAATGTGTGGCCAGCCACGTTTCGTCGCCCTGTATTTACTGTCTACTGAATGCTCCAGCTACAAAGACCAGCGTTTGATGCCCACTGAAAGGAAGCGTCAAGTTACCTGGTCACGACGCCGCGTCATGTGCGTCACCAGCGTCGGGGTACAGCCACCTGCGGCGACGCCTTGCATCGTGGGCTGGCAGGCAAATTAAATCAAGTCTCTCTCTGCTGCAATTAGCGCAAGAAATAACACCCTTATTTCACTCAATTCAAATCACTGTAAAAAAAAGAATGTAAAAAGCAAATTCAGAAGTGATTTTTGTTAAAATCTATTAAGACCGTGTCGCACAAGAACACAGTAATGCCAACTAATAAAGATGTAGTAAAAAGACATAAGAACAGACTCATAAAACAGAACACAAAACAAAACAATGACAGGCACGAAAAGGTGACTAATCTTACCCCAACTACATGAGAGTTAAAACCATTAGTCAGAATTCTGCTTCTGATAATGGATTGGCTGGCTACGGCCTAGACGCCTACACTAGGTTAAGAGTGCACTGTAATTAAAACATAGATAATAACCAAGCTATAAGGCTTCTAAAAATCTACGTTTATAAACAGACCTACTGATGAATTTGCTAAATATCCCCCTTTCTCCAGTGCGGTTGCACAAAATACGCATCACTATGATGGACACAATACATGAGGTTTAGACGTAGAGGGGTGTTATTAGAACGTGCAGCGTTAGTCATTACTTCATTCGAAGTGGGTCATCATGTATAAACAGCACTCTTCCTTCTACAAGAAGGGCAGTTCTACCAACAGCAAGTCTACAGCGCACTGGTACGTACGTATACCGGTCACTATCACAGCATCAGCGAATAGCAAGACACAACAGCCCATATACCCTTACTGCTCTCAATAAGCACAATCCGTGCAACAAAGGACCAGATACTGAAGAAGACACTCAAAGAACAAAGTGAACGCTCCAAACGGAAACAGGGATAGAAGTCTGCAGCGACGCGGGAAGTGTGTAAATGTCGACGTCGATGCAAGTCTACCGACATGTGAACACACACAACCACCCACGAGACGCCACAGTCACCGTCGCCTGGGCGGTAAAATCATAAAAGGTACAACCGTGGTGGCAAATAACGCATTTCAGCTAGCACATGTTAACAGCTCCGACAGACTCTACCCATGTCTCTCACACTCTCCATTCCGCGCATTATAATTCAATTACTGCGATTCGAACCGACGAATGCACTCGGTTTGATTAAAATCATAGTAACGCTGGGCCAATAAGGGCCGAAATATGGGGGAAGCTGGTGTGTTGTAATATTATTGTGATTTTAGCAAAACTGTGCGCATTCGTTGGATCGGATAGCAACACCCGTCTCTCTCTCATTTGTACGTTTCAAGCTACAGCGACAAGACACGCTCTAAACGTGTTACTTTCCGTTACTTCACAGTTTAGACATACCGACAATTATAAGAAAGTTCTTACACAAGATGTCGGTGTCATTCCAGTCTTTCAACATAACAGGGCGGCTTCAGAAAGGGGTAAATGAAGTCTAGCGACTTCTGTACATGAAGACAGAGCACTACCAACCGGCAAGTGTGTTGACGGGGTGCATTGGCAATATGACTAACTACCTCAAACACAGGCTACAATAACCGGAGTACTTTCGTAAAGAACCCAAGACAGTGTTTTAAACCACAAGTAAATTACATCCATGCCCTCAGTGGTAGAGTCCAGTTGAAATGTGATGACACGGTGACGCACGGGAGGGGAAGTGAAGAGGAAACTGGTGAATGCAGTGGGTAGCCAGTACTCTTAACATTCCACCTCGGAACATGGTGTATCCAGCATTACTACCGCTGATGCGCAAACCTCGGCTGCCAGTAGTCGAGTGAAATGACGCCCCCGCCGATTTAAATGGACTCGTCCGTTTCGCCGAAAGACGAAATCTGGTTTCTGCCTGTGTGTCATCACATTTCAAACACAGTCTACGAAAAACTTGGACCGTATTTTTCTTTTCCCGCACAGGTGTAACAACTGGTATGTCTCGTCAGGGGAAGAAAATAAACTACGGGTGGCCGGGAAGAATAGTTGGAACTTGGAATTACGACGTGAAAAATACGCTAAAAATTAGATGATGAGAGGCATTATAATTATAATTTATAATTTGTGACATGACCAAATGAAGGATATGATAGGCTGGTAGTGCAGCACACGAGGAAGAAAAGAAATATGGGAAGACATGGAGGGAGGAAACCACTGAGATATCTAGGCCTATATTACGTAATAGTAAAATGGATCTCAAGAATTTGTTATCTGGATCCGGACTGGATACATACGCATCAGGGTAAAGTCTAAGAGAGGGTGCGATGGATTTATTGTGCAGCTGAACAACTGAGTTTCTTAAGAACTCGTGAACCACGTAGTTGGCTACGTTATCTACCGCTACATATATAGCCAAGCAGAGTGGTGTATAGCGCAGTGCTGGGTCCTTGGCCGGTGGAATTTTTCAAACGGTAGGCTAGGAACGAGTCACTAAAGCAGCGACAGCTTCAGTTTGATGTAGTGCTCTCCGCTAACGGAAGCAGGGCTGACCTTGTCACACAAACGTAACAGGCCAATAGACACCCAGCCCTCGTCACTTCACCACGCCCAGTAGGTCCGTCCGCCTGCTCGGCTAACTCCTCCACCGGCCAAAAACCAAGCACTGCACTATCAAGCAGGGGACGTCCCAGCTGCGTCCCGCGGTTAGGAAGTTCAACATTGTGAAGTGTGCTCTCAGGTAGCACATAGCCGTTGTTGTCACTCATTAAAACGAAACAAAGAACTCCGATTTATCAAGTTCAACAGATACAAATTTGTCACAAAAATAATGAGAGTATCAACCTGGCCTAACCGAACAGATTCCTGGTACACAGCTGTCATACTTAAGAGTGACGGTGTGACGCAAATAACAAACCTGGTAAAGTTAGCCTGTGGCACTGATACCGCGCAAGAGTCCATATTTTTTCCTACTCGAACCCGTGGTTCAGTGGACTCTGCTTCATATCCTTTAGGTCCTGGGTGTATCCTCACGAGGACAGGCATTGTTCAATACGAACAATCGTCGAAACCCTGCAGATAACTGCGCTTGCAGTGGCTCTCTCCCTCTGAACACCAACCTTCGCCCCAGATGCTCCCACTTCCGTAACAAAAACATGCAACAAGATGCAAGGCTGTGGTATGTGGCGTGATCGTGACGGTGAAAACTGCGACTTTATCTCGTCACGGTTGTCAGTGAGACGAAAAGCTGCATATAGGGTTACCGGGTGTCGGGTTTTGAACCGGCTGATCCACAATCTCAACTTTCCCTCTGGGGAAACAAATTCAGTATATACCACACAAAAGAGCGGCAGGGATAGCGTAGTCGGTATAGCGACTCGCTAATACTGGCTGGACTATCTGCGGTTCGAGTGCCGATGGAGGCGACATGCAACGGACCCCATCCAGACCGACCCCGAGGAGCACAATGGGTACCGGATCTTTTTTTTTTCTGGGGGTAAAGCGGCCGGGGCGTAGCGTTGACCACCCACCTCCTTCTAGGGCCGAGGTTAAAGAAAGAGTAAAGCGATACCTCCACCTCACCCCAGTACCTAATTGGCATGGTACGGGACAACCTTCACCACCCTCGAATTTATATTTCTGTTCGAACAATATTTATGATGTACGGTATTTCCGTTGCATTCAACTGGCAATCCTAGCTGCATACGGACTTAAGACGTCACGTAAAAAAAAGCCTGTGGATCGACCTGCCTGCATTATCACCCTCGTGCTGGAACAATTCCCTATTTCCATCCAGTCTTCCAACCATTATGTTCACATCAGTGTTAGCTGCGATAACCACGTGATAAGATCCACGAGCGACAATTCTGCTCTGGTTGGCACTGGACACGCGGTACGAAGCGGAACGCAACACCTTGCAGAAGCAGAACAGCCTGAAGCACTCCACTCCACACGCGGAGAACACTTTCACGGCCGAATACGAATATCACAGCAAAGTGGCAAGAACTGCGAATAATACAGACACGCACGCCACAAACTGTTACATTTGAAGAGTCCTGGAGTACAAAATATTCATGAAAGAAATTACCATACGAAAATAAAAAAAGTTCCAGAATGACAGAATAAAAGAGGAGGGGACAAAACGACTTCAAACGCATCCTCTCACGGTGCTTCATGTGATAGTACGCTTCAGGTTACAAAAAATCGTGCTTGCCATGTGTCCTGGTGTACCATTATTTTAATACAGGTAGTGAGGGAAGCTGGGGGGGAGGGGATGCTGTATAAAAGAATTAACAAAAGGAAACCCCGTCCTGATGCAACCCTAGTGGTATAGGAACCAGCTGGCCATTTGTCTTGACAAAAGACATGGGGCTTTGTTCGCTCTAGGCCTGTATTGTGCTCGGCACCTTCCCATGTGGTTTCAACAACAACCCTGCTAACAGTGCTGTGGGAATGCAGGACACAGCTCTGCCATCGCGCTTCACATCTCACAGGAACATTTGAAACTCGCAGTAGAACCAACCGTCTGCCATGTTGCACAGATCTGCAAGGAGAGCAACCAATGGAAGCAAGCCAGTCCGTCCGAATGTTTGATCTCCAGAGCCAGTGACAGGACATTAATTATAGACAGACTTCACTCTAAGTCGTTGGGCTAGTTTTGTGTAATTACCAAGCGACCTCAAAAACAACATTCTGTATGAAAACGAAATGTGAACGGCGATGTGAAATCTGAGGTTCTGAAAAGTTGTGGCTATCAAGAGTTGCTTCTCCCAGCGGATTCTTGCCGTCCGGTCTTCCGAAGTATACTCGTCTCCACGGATGTACGTGCTCGCATACTTCACTTCACTTCGGTTCATCAGCTAAAGGCACAAAATTGCGGAGTTTCTCATTTATGTAACTTCCTTCATCCCTATATTATTTCCCCCTTCTTACGCAACAAATTCTGCTCAGCATTTTCGCCTGAAGACCCCCCACTACCTTCCCTTCGGTTGAGACTCTAAGGTTCTACATTCACAAAAAGGACACTACGGGGATCGAATCCCGGTGAAGGGGCGAGATTTTCCGCACTCGTCCAGACAGACCCACCCAGGCTCCTATACAATGGGTACCGGGTCTTTCCCAGGGGTTAAAGCGGACGGGGCATGGCGTTGACCACCCACCCCCATCCAGCGCCGAGGTTAAAGAAGAGTAGAGCTATACCTCTACTCCGCCTCTGGGCCTTCGTAGCCTGTTACAGGGTGAAATTTACCTTACTTTTACCTACCTGAGATTTTACGCCCCCACGACGGTAAAAAGATTAATCTTAAGTGTTTTCTACTCCAGCATTCCCGTTTTTGAACTGTGTCCATCGTCTACTTACAAGTAAAACATGACGTTTCGGAGGCCGGTTCTGCTTCTGTATTTGATACCATGCACCTGAAGAATGAAGCAGAACATATTTCCGAAACGAAGTGTTCTAATTGCACCTCAATGATGGACAAAGTCCAACAAAGGATACGTCTCAGAATATAAAATAACAATCGTCAAAGCCTTGCAGACTTAAGCTGTAGTTTTCTTGGAAGAGACTGCCAACTGTCCGATAGACACGTATTGACGCTACAGGGCAAAGTGCTGCGTCCGTAATATAAACACGGGAGGTAAGGCGTTGTTCCGAAACGGCGAAGCCTAATCTACCAAACTGTACTGCGTCACTCCAAAAGACGGTAATCTTCAGATAAACGTCTACTTTCCTGTCTCTTTTTAATTTTCTGACTTTGGGACACTGTTCATCGCAGTAAGACATAAAAACAATAATGCGAGATATGCAAATTGTCTACAACGAAATTAGCACAATTACGGCTCTCCCCCGCCCGCGAAGGTGGAGTCGTCGAAATCAGCCCTGCCATTCCACCGCACCTCCAGTACGGTATGCCTTGTGAAATAAAGTGAAATGCCATCTTCATGCAACAAGGTAATTTATTGATGGTCGCACGGCACCGTCCGCACCGTACACACGACCTACGCAGCGGCTCTCAAGACCACCACCCATCCAAAAACTCGGTTCAGAAAACCGTATGCTGCAACTCAACATCTAATCCTCCTGATGATGGGCGTATGTACCCGAAACATGTCGAGCTAAGAATACATCAATAAAATTACCTAGTTGCATGAAGACGGCATTTCACTTTATTTCATGAGGAAGATGCACGGTCAAACAACCGTCAAGGTATGCCTTATCAACCACAGACATGCCAGAACGGTTAACTCTACACAAACGTTATATGGAACATTCCGCTGGTGCAGCAAACATATCCATATATATCCACAATCAAACCAACTCACTTGCAAATAGTTTTATTCACACTGCAACAATTGTCTGCACTAAACTCCTTTTACTTATACATTTTGCACATATTTTTAATGTATATTTTTACGTAAGAGGGGGAGATCTCCAATAATAAGTAAAGGATCACAAGTCAAACACAACAGTGTTTTGTAGTAATATTAATACATATTATAACATTATGGGCTACATGTTTCGACTCCTATCGAGTCATCTTCAGGCCCTCAAGATGCAGATCCAGACATACAAACGTTTACTGCATTGTGGGATCCCCCAAAGCTGTAGATCCCACAATGCAGTAAATGTTTGTATGTCTGGATCTGCATCTTGAGGGCCTGAGGATGACTCGATAGGAGTCGAAACATGTAGCCCATAATGCTATAATATATATTAATATAACTACACAATACTGTTGTGTTTGACTGTTGTGATCCTTTCCTCAATATTGTACTTCAAACACTTCGGAATGGTAAACGTTAAGGGGCAGATCTCCAACTTCTGCTTGCAGTTGCTATATATGTTTCACGTTTTTGTGTCATGGCCTGAAGATGACTCTAGTTTACTGTCGAAACTAGTTTCCATAAAACCGTACAGGGTTGCTGATAAGTCCTTAGCCCGAACAGGAAAGAAATAAGCTGCGCCTGTCAAAAGTGTGATGGGCAGAGTAATGGACTGATTTGGCTAGGGTAGGGACAGGTGGTGGGCTCTTGTGAATGTGGTAATGAACCTCCAAGTTCCATAAAATGCAGGGAATGTAGCTTGTTTCTTTCCTGGTCGGGCCAAGGATTTATCAGCACCCCTGTAACTATTTACAGGTGCTTGGGCTGGAATTGTGAATATTTAAAGATATCGTAATGCAGGACAACAAACACCAATCAGTACGCTCAAATCATCCTGTTTAAGGCACAAGCGACAGGAGTAACATAAATTCCCTAATCAATAGGGAAAAGTTGGCGGTGCAACATAAATAATGAAGTACGTTAAAAAGATAAAGGTTTCCCCGTCCACGCCATGAAGGCCCGGGGGCGGAAAGCGGTATTGCTCCATTCAACATTAATCTCGACACAAGATCAAGGGAAGTGTTTAACTTCACGTCCCCTGGATGTTAAGGAGACGAGAAAAATCGGCATTCGAAACCCGGACTGTCCATCCCGTTGCGCAGTCTCTAATTCGACTGGGCTACCCCAACCACTAACAAGACCGTTGTATCAATTAAATTTAAAAAATGTACTATAATAAAAATCACTTGAAAAAAGTGAGTGGAGCCAGCTGCCGAAACGCCATATGTATGTATGTATGTATGTACATCATACAGCTATTTCAGTCATGGACAGTACACAAATGATGACGGGATAATTATAGTTGATAACCAACATGATGCAACTATTTCGATTTATTTATTTCTAATCAGCTCTACATGTTTCGGGCGATGTTTTCGCCCATCATCAGGAGCATATCACTGTAACTACAGCTTCTGGTATTGCTGCTGGCTTATGTTGCGTGTTGGGTTCCCCCAACACGCAACACCAGCCAGCAGCAACATCAGTGGACAATACAAGAAGCTGTAGTTACAGTGATATGCTCCTGATGATGGGCGAAAACATCGCCCGAAACATGTAGAGCTGATTAGAATTAAATAAATCATAATAGCTGCATCTTGTTGGTTATCCACTATAATTATACAAACGATGCACGGAAACATGAATGTTAAATTTTAAAAAAAAATGATGAAGGGACTTTACAGAATACAAACCGTGTGACGGAAGGTACGAAAGGTAATAATACGATCATTCTGAAAGGAATAAGTTAAAGTGAAATGTAAAGAAAAGGTAAAGTTCACCTTAGCACAGGCCAGGGAAGCACAGAGGAAGAGTACACGTACAGCTCTACATTGTATTTAACCTCAGCGCTTGATGGGGGTGAGTGATCGACACACCCCAGCCACTTTACCTCCACTAAAGAGACCCTGGGTGGGACCGACGACCGGTTTGGACGAGTACGGAAATTCTTGCCTCAATCGGGGTTCGATCCCGGAACCTTCCAGCCCATAGCGGACGCTATCCCGGCACATGAGTGTACAGAACTTGTGACACCTATATTACAGCGGCAATAAGTTATGAAGAGAGATGAGCTGAACACCAGGAAGACGTACAGATGAATTTGGAACATATATGTGGGTATATGAATATGGCTAACTCAGGATCGTGGCTGGTGGAAGGAACCACTGTGTGGTAGCGGCGATGAACCTTTAGGTTCTACAGCACACAAGAATAACCACAAATCCGGTCCGAAGCAACCCTCAAAACAGCCACCAAAATAACTTTACTGTGTGGAATACGAGTGGTCGGTCACGTGCTGACGACAACGCTTCATCGGACTGCTTCGTGTGTCCGCGCCGAACGAAACGTAGCTACGAGTTGCTCCTCCACTGTCGCTACGACGAACATTACTATCGTATGTAACAAAAGGGTACATTTGCCCCTCTCTTCGCCCTTAAGGCATACAAGGAGAGTGGAGGTACGGCTCCACTAACTCTTAGCCTTGCCGCCATATCGATGTAAGCGGTCAAATTCACACCCCGGCCGCTTTATTCCCGGCGAAATAATGCCAGTACCCATTCGATAGGAGGTTGAGTGGGCCCCAGAGCCGGTCTGGGTGTTTTTGAGAAGAGAAAACTCTGTTTCACCTTTAGGTTTCTGTGACCGTGCATCGTGAGCAAATTGTGAAGTGAGAGAGAAAACCAACAAGATGCAACAGTTAAGATGTTTATTTTCAACAATATCTCAACATGTTTCGGGCATCATTATGCCCATCTTCAGGAGAACAAGGCGTATGTTACTGCATGTGGTGTGCTGCGCTGGTTCTGCTGGATGTGGTTGGTAGCGGTTGTGGGGCGC
>Ga0131853_10017717_pt1 | contig 12969 bp, 10 predicted proteins | sample TergutLab28metaG_FD_92764 | JGI IMG/M metagenome (GOLD analysis project Ga0131853, IMG submission 92764) | Labiotermes labralis P1 segment gut microbial communities from Petit-Saut dam, French Guiana - Lab288 P1 (version 2) (version 2) | ecosystem: Host-associated > Arthropoda: Insects >...
ACACACACACACTCAGAATATGTAGTATTTACTGCTTCTCCACTGTCTGGTTGCGCGAACGCACCCAAATGCTACATTGTACGTAAACTGCCTGTCTTGTTTCATTTAAAAACAATGCGTTAGACCACGGCGACATAGTCGCGAACAGTTAGTTGTGTCAACACAAAGTTAATTACGTCCCATCGCACGGTATGTCTGAAGGCAGGACAAGGCAAGGCAAGCTGTGATGCAGAAGCAGTTCTAATGTGAATTGTACTAAACTCAAACCTTAGGAATTAAGCAGTGTCGAAAGGTTACGTCCGTTAACTGAAAGTGGAAACACTATGGAGGAGGACGTCACTTATTTCAGACGTAACACCTGAGGGCCTGTAGAAATCCACCCAGAACGAAATGTAAGAAATGCCCACATTTTGGACCAAGAGTTGAACCCAGGCGCACCCACATACAAAAAAAGAGCGCTACAGCTCGCGAGGCCTATGAAAAGGGCGGCACGAAGCTGAGTACCTGAAACACGAAGCTGGAGCAGCAGTAAACCTTAATATATAAAACTGAAAGAGACAAAATGCGGTCCCAGGAACTTGAGGCAATGACGCAAGGACCAACATCATGAGGTGTTAAATGAAATGGGTGCAACACAGCAGCAGGTAAACAAGTCTATCGTTGGTGACGCGGACTCACGTTGCAAAAAGTTCTCGAAGTTCCGGCAGCACGCCAGGAGGCTGGGCGGATGCAAAACAGTCTGGCAATGCGGTCTATGGTAACTGGCTTGTCACGTGAGTGTGTGTGTGTGTGTGTGTGTGTGTGTGTGTGTGTGTGAGGGGGGCGGGGGAGGCCAGTCTGTCACAACTCGGAGATGCTGGAATGAGTAGACACGCTACACTGTAGGAGTAACGTCTACATTTGTTCTGTGTCCTAGAATTGCCACAAATTTTATGCGGATCGCCGAATCGCGGTTCATCACCCAACGTCTACTACCTCACAACGTGTCTATCAGAGGTGCGCGACCTTTGTTAGCCGCTGTTCACTAGACACACCAGATTTGGCGAAGTGACACCAGGGTTTTTTTTAAAAGCATAATACTTAATGCGTTTACACCGTGTGTCACTAAACGCTCCACGGGCCAATGAGGAGCCGAGGACCACGGGGGCGCACCAATGGGTTACATCACTTAAAAGCCCCAAAACTCGATAGTTTTCTCACAACACGAGATCCTGAACGAATACGAAATCCCTTGGATGAGGCCCTCAACTCCGCGCGAAAACTTCTGCACTAAGTAGTGTCAAAATCAGCCCAGTACCTTCTGTCCTAAGCGTGTTAAATCAACGTGGTACATTCCGCCCTACGCGTGTAAATTCAACGCGGTTCTCTCCGCCCTAAGCTGTGTCAAAACAGCGTGGTACCTTCCGCCCTAAGCGGGGTCATATCAACGCGGTTACCTTCCGCCCTAACCGGTGTTAAAATCACTCACGCCCGTAACAAATTCGACATTTAAGATCTGATAACAAGATATCAGTGTCTTTACACATCGGTGTCGTCTCGAAATGGCCCAAAATAATCACGTAAGGGCCACAAGACATCTGTTACGTCACGAATTACAATCTCGGCACTGTAATCCGACACGAGTGCGGTCGGAAATAACATGACCCTTGATGCTGTGACAGATCAAGCCTGCCGCACGCAGTACGAGGTGTCACTACAGAAACGCAAGCGCCAAACGAAGTGGCAAAGCAAGCCAAGCAACGCGACGTGACGGAACGACCTATTTTCGTAATATACTTGGAAAAAATAACTTGTTTTTTCCCTTGTAATCCAATTTATCACGAACAAGAATAGGCAGCTCTTAGCAAAGGATGGCTCCTTGTATTTATAAATGTCGTCATAGAGTATTCTACATCTGATGGCCGCTACGGCATAATTCAAGCCAACAAGCGATCATCTTCAATGTTGTGCCCCGTTGAACATTTGTTCCAGAGAAATGCGGGGAGAGATGATATGGTGTGGTGGACTTAGGAAACCGATCCTTACGGGCGCATTTACGTTTCGTACAATTATCAAAACAAGACAAATTATTTCGCTACGCAGCATTCACCGGGTTGGTGTTAGTAATGGGGAAGCACCACGTTTTCTGCGACGTACGAAATGAATTCTTGTGTACTAACTAATTACATCAGACTTATGTTTGAAGGGGTTAGAGACAGTCATGCCATGGGTCAGTTTGTTAGTGTCCAGGCTCGGATTCGATCACTGTTCGTAGTGGGCGAAGTCCCTAAGACACAGGTTTTCCTCCGAACACCTTGGTGCAGTGCACCCTTTTACAGGCACAGAGGCTCTGTAAAGGCCGTACGGCCCATAGGGGGAGTAGAGGTATAGCTCTACTCTTTCTTGACCATGGCACTAGAAGGGGGTGAGGGCTCAGCGTCACGCCCCGGCCGCTCTTTACCCTGGGAAAGATCCGGTACTCATTGTACAGGTGGCTGGATGGGCCCCAAGGCCGGTCTGGGCAGGTGCGGAAAATCTCGCCCCCAACCGGGATTCGATCCCCGGACCGTCCAACCCGTAGCGAGTCGCTATACCGACTGAGTTATCCCGGCCCACGTTACAATGGGCAATGTCCACTGTCTTCGGATCAGAACATGTTCCAAACCTAACTGTACAGTCAGAATTAATATTAATGAAAAGAAAATATCCATGTATGTGCACTTCGTTGTCACTGCGACAAACGCCGTAAGGACAACACTGGTATACGCTACATACAATAACTGTACAAAATCCGAACCCTGAACACAAAGTACCGGAGTATAAATACAAACAGCGTGTCTGAAAATAAAAATTGGTAACATGCGTAAAGGTTGAGCTCTGTTTGCATTCCTGGCGTCTCCGGGGAGGGGGAATAACTCAAAGGGAGCTTACAGGAAAATACAACACAGAAATAATGTCGAACATTAATATAAGAAGGTCAACACTGAAAAATGACAATACATCTACTACCAGCAAAGAAAGAAGGAAAGAAAGAATGGACGGAATAAAGAAAGGAAGGAAGGAAAAAGGACGGAAGAAAGGAAGGAAGAAAGAATGAAAGGAAGAAAGGAAGAATGAAAAGAAGAAAGGAAGAAGGACGAAAGGAAGAATAAAAAGAAGGAAGAAGGAAGAAAGAAAGAAATGAAAAAAGAAAAATAAAGAAAGAGCAAAGAAAACGTTTATTTAATGCGTGAACTCGAGGGAATTTTTATGCTCTCCTGCCTTCCGTAATGTATACCAAATGATGAGTACAGTCTGTCAGATCACAGGTCACTGGAAGCAATAAATACGCAAATACGGAGACTTATCTTTCAGTGCTGGCCACAGCACGGCAGGTTTCTCGCACACAAAGAGTACATCCGATGCAACGTCCCATGCCAGCTGTGGTGCTTAGGACAGCGATAAAAGAAACTCCCTGTATCACATCAATAAAATGGCCTGCAATTTAAATCACAACAGTCAGCTTCACCCACAGACACGTACCGTCAAGGAACATTCCGTAGTCTTTATAAACTTACCCCTGGGCCATTCGAATATAAACACACAACCGTCCCCGCCTTTACATAATCTGCCCGTATATGGACTGTCGCAATTCACTTGACACTCGACGTTTAAAAACGCTGACACCCCATCAGGTGACGTTTGCGCCACCCTGTATAAACTCCAGAATAAACGCACATACAGTGGCACTTTCTTTATCTGTTTCAGCATTACGAAATGAGCCACGTTTTATAATAGCCTACAGGTTTGAGTGCTTTGGGCGGAACTATTTGGCAAATGTGCCAGATTTCTGGACTGCTATCAAATGCATTTCATCGCTCCTGACACGTCAACGCTTCCAAAATATATGAGAAACGGTGCGCGGTGTACCGTTTCGAAACCAAACCTGGCGGACGGCGGAGAAAGTTGCGTTTTCTGACGTCACTCTTACGCCGTGACACGAACTTGGCACACTGAACGGCAGCGGGCCTGTGTTCCAAATACCGGTTATATGCGTCGCAAGCACTGCAACAATTGTAATATACGCTGATTGTCAGACCAACCAGCAGTGTGGTAAGAGAAAACACTGGTACACCGGCAGACCTTATTGCAACTACTTTCAAAATCGGCTAACTTTTATACCTCCCAGAGCCACAGAAACGAGATGACATAAGCAAGGCATAAATACCAAGCACATGAATCAGACTGAATATAAACTCTGCCACTCACAACGAACTGGTCCAATAATATATTTCACAAATCTATGCCTATATATGGTATGGTGGTAGGATCAGAACGAATCTTGTTGGCAACATTTTTTGTTAACCCCTTTATTTATACTCTCGGTCTGTAGCAGACCTTTAGTACATGTGTGGAGAAATTAGTACAATAGTCAGGTAGAGAATCATAGTGAGGGGTATTCCAGTGAATACCCCTCAGTTAACAGGAACTTTTAAGTTATGAATCTGTGAGACAGATCAAACGGTGAATAACGGCGTAGTCTGCCTGGGCCTTGCTTCTCGAGGAGGGAGGTCGTGAGTTTATTTGGGTGCACCTCTATTTTGGCTTTATAGTTGGTACTAAGCCGTGTGATTTCTTCCCGTATAGTTGGTATTTGAAGATCAGTGTGTAGCATATGGTTGGGTATGTACCATGGTGCGTCGGTCGCCATCCTGAGAATTTTGTTCTGTAGTCGTCGTAATATTTCAATGTTTGATTGGGATGCTGTTCCCCATAATGGTACACCGTAAGTCCAAATGGGTTTTAGTATGATGATGTATATAAGTAATTTGTTGGTCAGGGAGAGCTTGGATTTACGTTTGTTGGCAACATACATGGAAGATACACGGTAAACCCTCTAGTAACACGGTTTTTACTAAGGGCTGTTGAATGTATACAGCTGGAAAGTGGGGTGGGGTGGGGTGGGGGAGATTGCCAAACGTTTACAAATTTAAATACACGCGGTCAAACGCGGGCGGTTACTCATCCTTTATGGACTCTGGCAACAGCATCAGCTAACCTCCACTGTGTAAATGTTTGCCGTTAAAAATACACGTAATTCAAGCTAAGGCTGGGGAGAGGATCCATACGTGTTCGAGTTCACGTAACCCTATTTTTTCCCCATAAGCTGGCCAAACGTGGTATAGCTCGCCATGCTGTAATCACTCCCCCCAAACCCCGCGTTGAAGAGGGGATCACCGTTTATCCAGAAACCTTGGTCTTTTTATAAAAGTGAACAGAGTAAACATCTGGTCGCATCCCTGAGCCAGGCACTTGAAGCCCACCTCTCCTCTCCTCACGACCTACCTTCACAACAAACATCTAAATACGACATTCGCGTCTCTTTTCTAGTCGTCGCAATGGACTTTTTCCAAGAAATATGTATACCCACCAACATTCTGTAAACATACTTTGTTGCAATCATCACAGCAAGGCGCCCAGCCTATCGCAACTTCTAAGGCTTCCTTGTCCTAACACCGGGTAATTCGCAGAACTCAATAGGGAACACCCTAAATCCCTGGCTTTATCACTACTAAAACACACTAACGGAAAGCTGCAACAGCCTATGTGATGGCGTCACACAGATCTAAGACACCGCAAGGCACATTCCCAAAACTGTGCTGGATCCCCCACTCAGTGCGCATGATGCAACATCTTAGCAAACCCGCCTTCAAATGCGATAATTACCAGCAATGGTCTCTGAAAGGGACGGGTAGCCTACACCATTTTCCTACTGATATCAATTGACAGGCAAGAGAGCCCTGCCTGTGCAGTAAACAGCGCGATACTTGGCGAAGCTGGACTTCGCTCCTGTCCTCATATAGGAGTCCGGTGGAAAAACATTGAGTTTACTTTGATTACAGCATTTGTTGGCATTGTGATATGTGGAAAGTCGAGCTGTACACAAGCTGTCAAAACAAAAACAGGATGTTGTTATCTCTCAAAAAGAAACCCATGACAGAATTTGAAAAATTTGGACTTCCGAGACCTCAAGTGTTGACACAATAGAAAGTGGTGATTGTGTCAATACCCTACGTATCTAGAGCAGATAGTGGCAGGGGCCTTGTAACAGAAGCGATGACCACAACTGACATTACGCGTGTAAACCCGTGGGGGACGGAATTGCTGGAACCTCTCTTTGACAAATCCAACATTTTGACCGGTCGGTCAGTATAAATAACAACCCAATTCTCCCGCTAGAGACACTCCGAGCTGTTTCTGAGCACGCCACACCTAAGGTCCCCCGTCTCTTCTGGTTCATTGACCAAACGGCAACAAAAAGTACCATATACATCAGTACAATAAATCGCACACGTATGGAATGAAAGAGTATGAAAGTACATCCTACCCTAAGAAAACAAAGTCCTCAGATTAATCGTCAACGCTCCATGGTATGTACCGAACACCATTTTACACACCGATCTACAGATACCCACAGTTAAAGCAGAAATAACTAACTTCAGCACCACATACCGAGAAAAGCTCATCACACATCCCAACAAACTCATACCTGCACTACTAGAAGAAGAACCAAGGAGATTAAAACGATTCAAACCAACTGAACTACCCACAAGGTTCTCATAAGCACCGTACACAGGTACGAGAACATCTAATGTGAGGACATTCAATGGAATATTACTCCACAGGTCACGCAATATCTGCGTAGGACGTAAGGTTAATTGTACTTATAGTCTGCACTAGACTGGTGGTACAATAAAGGAGACAAAAAAAAATCCTAAGATAACGTGACATCGCCCTACCGCAGGAGAAATAGAGGGGTTGGGACCACGGCTAGAAATCTAGGCCAGGAGTGTGACGTCAGTGTGCGGCCGCCCCTTGTGTTGTCCAATAAGATACCACGAATACTTCTGCACTATGTCGTCACAACTTTACTGGTAAACAAGTTTTAGAAGTTTCTGTCAAGATCTAATTAACTTTACCCAATTTCAATTCATAATATAATGTAATGATCACGTTCAAACAGGACTATTTCGTCATTGTGCGAACGTCATACAGCGTACCTACACAAACCTAGATAGTACATATAGCCTACTACACACCTAGGCTGTATGGTACAGCCTATTGCTCCTAGGCTACAAACCTGTACAGCATATTTATCTTAGTAATTAACCAACTTGATGCACAAAATTTTTGTTTTACAATAAGTTCATTTCATGCATCTACATGTTTTGAGCACCATGTGCTCATCATCAGGAGGTCAAAATTGTATTATACAGCCCCTGGTATCGTCACACCTACACCGCGGGTGTTCATCTCTCGCGAGTACGTTAAATGGCAAAGTAATTATTTTCTGGGGTGTGAACTAAATATCGCCCCGAAAAGGAAAGGCTGGATCCCGGTACTTTGAAAGAAGGCCTCGTGTGGGCGAATGGCCGGCCACCTTCATGTCCAACAGTGGTGCAATTCTGTTCGCCCCCATAACCACATAACGCCTATGACGTGTGAAGAAATTCGTCACATAACTTAACCCGATTTCGACCATTAAAACATTCCAGCTGAAGAAGAGTGTGCTGTTGACCAAGCAAAGGAATTCACCGTCACAGGCAACTGCACCATGACTTGCAAAACACCCACCCGACATCGGCGGCTAAACCAAGCATACCAAAAAACCACTGAAGCCTAACAGCAGCAATTTGCAACCGGTTCCCTGCAAATCTCAACACAGAATGCGACCACAACTCTTGTAGACGGAAATGGTAACGTACCGTATCTGCAGGGAAATGCCAACAAACGGTTTCGCAATCGTACAGCATGGAGCAATACTCCGTAATTTCATGCGCATACCTCAACTGCAAAGGATCGCGTTCAGTTGCACAGTAAAACCGGCGATGAATGCCACCCTTGTAAGTCGGCCACCTGTCATAGCTGGCCAAACTTTAAGGAACCGGCAAATTCATGAACTATATATATCTAGAAAGTGTGTCATCCCCGTTGTGTGTGTGAAACTTGGAAAATTGTATGTAGTTAAACACAACTATGTCACATGAGGTGTATTTAATGACTCTATAATGGACAACTACATGTTTCGGCCTGTACTGGCCGTCTTCAACTGGTCTTAGGGGAACTTAAGATCTTACTATAAGCATGCTTATAGTAAGACCTTAAGTTCCCCTAAGACAACCTGAATACGGCCAGTACAGGCCGAAACATGTAGTTGTCCATTATAGAGTCATTAAATACACCTCATGTAACACAGTTGTGTTTGACTACATACAATTTTCCAAGTCATGAACTATATACACGGTCATTATAGGTATTTTCCTTCCTACAATTTTGGCAAGAGTCTCAGATTTAGTGCGACTTTTCTACATAAGTTCAACATCCAAACGCTGGCCGACCTCAACATCTGGACAGTTTATATCACACTACGCGGCACAAAATCCTCCTCCTGTTGTCCACTCAACTTAAATCCTTTCTCCACAAATATGGACAAAAGACTGGAATTTTCTAGTGGCAACTGATTACTGTATCTGAAGTCCCTCTTCATTGGTATAGTTATGTAGTACCTGCTTTCCAACTCAAGCACCCATTTTTGCAGAACTGTATATTTGCACAAGTGATAAAGCACAGTTCAATTTTCAGTGTCACGTGGTTCCCGTAAGCTGGCCACCTACGGCTGCTCTGAATGGAACCAAAGGCTGCCAACACAGGTTATCTTGTATCAGTTTCGGTTCAAACACAGAGAATCTGTGAATCCCGGTGGTGGGCTAGATTTTCCGCATCAGTCCAGACCGGTCCTGGGGACAACACAGCCTCCTATACAATGGGTACCGGGTCTCTCCCGGGGGTAGAGCAGCCGGGCGTGGCGTTCACCACCCACCCTCATTTGGCGCCGAGGCTAAAGAACGAGTAGAGCTAAACATCTACTCCCCCCTCTGGGCTTTCGTGGTCTGTTCTAGGGTGAGCTTTACCTTTACACAAAGAATCTGATAACATTCTCCTCGGTTTGTTCAATGGGAAAATGACAAGTGACAAATGCCAAGTTCTATTTATGAACGCCATAAAAGAGTAGCGTGGAGAGGAAATACAGGCTACATCCACGAATTCTAAACCTCGACACTGGACAGCTTCGTGCTCCAGTCGTTCAATTCCTGTTACCTACTGAGAAAAGTATGGGTGGACCCAACGGCCGATTTGGAAGTTTTTGGAGAAAGGATCAATCCTTTGACCCTGCCGGAAATCTAACTGCGATTCCTGGGTCGTCCGGCCCGTATCCTTATCACTACACCAACTGAGATACCCCTGCGTCCATGTTGAGGAGATAGCGAGATATACATAAAGGTAAACCACTCAACAACACAAAGCAATGTAAACTCATATGTATCATCCGTATAGGCTAATGAATCAAGAAAGCCCTCCAGCAACGTGATTCTGATAGTGCAGGTTCACCCACACCACCACACAATCCATTTTTATTTCCGGTGTACCGGAAGGCGCGGACCAGCAATACCGATCACATCCACGCCCACCTATGCGTGGGATAATTTCACTCTATTATGTAACCAGACACATGACCCTTTGAAATGTCGTTCAGAGACGAAATTTCATACTGTCTGCGGGTATTCCATGCACATCTGGTTCACAGAGAAGAAATGCAGGCCTGGTGTTTGTAACAGGTTCTGAAACGAGACTCCAGTACAATCATTGTCCACATCCGGTACCCAGACACAACAAAGTGCGCAGATGTGAGAACAAAGTGTACGGAACAATTCGTGGGGTGTGTGTGTGTGGGTGGGGGGGGGAGGCAAATCGGCCACGAGAGGCATGTGGCATTCCGAGAAAACGAGTTCTCTGTACTATTACAAACGCTACGTGAGATGTGGTTCAATTCACAAGCGTTTCTCTTCCCAGAGTCACAGACCACACACCCACCCTATTCGTGTCTGGCTGACACAAAGTCCATAATCTTTGTCGCCTCGTGCGCTCGATCAACCAACTACAGAAGTCGTAAACATGTTTATGAAACTGTGCTCGATGCATAAACTGTAGCAACATGGTCAGATATTCCGAGCCTAACAACATTACGTTTCGAAGCCCATAAAAAAAAAAAGGGAAAAGATGTGCAAGAAACATAACACCTTCAACACACAGGAACCGGGAAGGTGTACTCGATAGAGCGAATGGGCTACAGGCTGGACACACGAGGAACAGTGGTTCGATTCGTGGCTATGGCCACTCACTTCTCTAATGTATCCAGACCGACTTTGGAGACATCCCAGCATTCTAGTCAACGGGTGCAGGGGCGTTTTCACCAGGGGTTAAGCGACCGGGGCGTAAAGCTCACTACTCACCTGAATCTCGTGCCGAGGTTAAGAATCAGTGGAGCTAAACTTCCATTCCCCCATATGTCTTCATCTGTATACCTTTACCTCCTTAACACAAAGTAGCGGCTTCACCGCTTGGGCCAGATTATCCGGTATTAAAGTCGTGAACAGCAAACATATGACCATCAGAGCCTCATGCCTTCCAGACCTTAAGACATTCTTACAAGATATGAAAAGAGGATACAACTAACGTACACAATTTGACGCTCACGTCATTTCCGGAGCAGTAAGACATCATTGCGCACTGCAACCGTCATGGGGCGGGGTTTTAGCCCGGCAATAACATCCTGCCTGCAAGAACACACTCACGTATTGTTTACGGCGTGCACAAGGAAGTCCTCATTTGCTATCATAGCCTGTACATTCAAAACGACCACATTCTGTAAACAACCTAAGCACTTCACGACCGCAGGCACCTCACAATATACGCACGTGCAATGGATGGCTAGTGCTTTCACGACATTGGAAATCCCCTCTGCTTGTCGACTAAAGAAACATGGAAAAAAGTATCCCAAGTTTCCAATAGCTGCGGCTCTGCATTATGTTACAAACGGTGATGAAAGCAATACAGCCCGCCTCTGGGGCTTAACATGAGAGAAGCGTCGTTTTACACAAACATGGAGACATATGACAAACGAGCCCGTATCTAGTAGTAGTAGTAGCAGTGGTGGTGGTAGTAGTAACAGTAACAAACGTCAAAGTCGTCGTAGGTGCCCCAGTAGGCTGAGGTTCCCTATTTCTACACAATCGGCTCATGAAGGTGGAAAGGTTGTCAACCCTAAAAACAGCCCCCCCCCCCCCCAGGAAACACTCCCAGCACTCATTTCTGTTAGACGCTGAGCCACGGTGCGGCCGGAAGGAATAAAGTCAATAAAAAAATTCCCATGACCCCACCGGTAATCGTACCCGCGACCTGCCGGCTTGTAGCGCAGTGCCTCAACCAAATGCGCCATCTAAACGTTCAACGTTGCGGAAACCTTACGTGTCATCTTAAAACAACCCAAAAAACCTGATCAAACAGGCTGCACGGGGAAACAGATCGCGATCATCGCAGGGGTCCGTAACTTCCGGCAAAGTGTCGTGCAGCTTTCGCAAAAGGTTAGCCTTAAATTTCACACAATTTGTGTGTTATCAGCCGTGTGACGACAAACCTTCACACTACGCCCGAACCACAACTGGCATGTTAATGGAACTCGTTTGACGTCAAACTCGATGTGCGCACAGCACTGATACCCGAACTGTTGTTTCGCATTCAGCATACTCCCACACTCCAAAAAAGACGCACACGAATATTAACACTGGCAAACACGCAAATGGACACTGCTTCCTGGTTTCTTTCCCTCACCTACTCAACCGTCTAAAGAGAGCTAGCTAGTTGCCTATCCACGCATCCGTCCATTTGTCTACTACCTACCTACACAACTACCAACCAAACACGAAGAAGTACGGTCCTTGAGAAGCTAAGAGGTCATCAGCTAGCCAAGAAATTCCCCGCATTTTATGGAACCCGAAGGTTCATTATCGCAATCACAATAGCCCGCCACCTGTCGCCATCCCGAGCCAGAACAATCCCGTCCACGATCTCCCCTACTATTCTTGCGCATCCATTGTAATATTACCCATCAATCTACGCCTAGGTCAAATGGGCTCCTTCCCTCAACAAAACCCTGCATCCACCTCTCCTCTCCCCATACGTGCCACATTCCCCGTCCATCTCATTGTCCTCGATTAGATCACCCAAATAATAAATTTCAACCATCTAAAGCTACCCTTTAAAATACATTCCTTTCAGTTTCTCCCTTACACTCAATCCGCTGATTTCAAGAAACGTACTCCGACTTCTGATTGGGCAATCAACACGACCCAGTGGGTGCCTTCAACCCATCTCAACCACTGATGCACCCCCCCCCCACCCGGGCCTCCAGTGTCGGAATGCCTTTTACAAAACTCAAGGAATCAAGTCACAACACCCCGTCACAGGAGCCCTTACTGAGCCATAAATACTTGTTCTGCATTTACTTCTACATCAACAACGTTATCAGAGACTAACAAATCTTCTGTAATGGCCGAAACTACTAACGTTATCAGAGACTAACAAATCTTCTGTAATGGCCGAAACTACTAACGACTAAGGCAAAAAATACATCGTTGTGTTTGACTGCATACGTATATAATTTATTTTATTATTGTATTTTAAAACACAACGGGATATCCTCTACTAAAAAAAAAACCCCTGTGTTTTGCTTACAAGACGCATGTCTTCGTACACAAAATCATTATCAACATGGACGCCCCATTACATTTCATTCCCTCCTGGCTTGCTTGGACATTCCCAATGGAACCTTCTGCACAAAAGCAATGGCCTTAGATCATAAACAGTCACCTTGATTCCCTGATTGAGGCCATTCTGTACAGGAAATGTACCAGACAGTCTTGCCTATCCAAACTTTATTGCAGCTTTCATTTACATATATTTTAATTAACATAACTAATTTCGTGTGTACATGAAACTCAACCACGACATTACACAACCCCCCCCCCCCCCCCCCCCCCCCCCCCAACCCCCACACAAAAAAAAAAAAACACACCACACCAAAAAAAAAACAAACAAACAAAAAAAACTCAA
>Ga0131853_10017718_pt1 | contig 12969 bp, 7 predicted proteins | sample TergutLab28metaG_FD_92764 | JGI IMG/M metagenome (GOLD analysis project Ga0131853, IMG submission 92764) | Labiotermes labralis P1 segment gut microbial communities from Petit-Saut dam, French Guiana - Lab288 P1 (version 2) (version 2) | ecosystem: Host-associated > Arthropoda: Insects >...
ATAAAATAATTTGTGTACACACTTTGAAAATCGTCAGTAAAAGTAGCTCTAAAAGTTACATTGTGATATTTATCGTATGACACCAGCAGTAAGTCTCAATTTAACGTCTGCCGTGTGACAGTCACAAGAAGAAGATGCCTCTAGTAGGAAATGGTTTTCCCTGAGCAATGAATGTATGGTGTTGTTTATTTCAAAGTACTGTATTTCCCAAACAAACAAACAAACAAACAAACAAACATGTTTTGAAATATACAACTAATGTAATATAATATTAAATAATGTGCGTCAGCACAACTACTTTATTACACAAGGTAATTACATAGGCTACATGTTTCTACTATTGATCAGTCATCTTCAGGCCTATTTTGTCAATAGAGTCACAAGATGCTATGCACACATTGGGATCCCATCGTGTTTACATTCATGGAATACATAAAAATTAAATCATTTGTCTTAAAAGTGTGACGTGCAATTTGCACTCATTTATACTTCAGATAACACAATACCGAACATGGAGCTGGCGCCTGAGTAAACGCACAACAACTTCAGGTTTCCATGGAAACATCGTGAGAACGACACAACAAGAACATCGTAACCAAACACCAATCATCTTCTGTTAAACGTAAGTTACATGTACATGAAGAATGGAAGCGCTGTAAGGTAGAAGTTAATTTCAGTGGTTATTTTAGACAAGAGTCTGAACAGTGATGATAATGATGATATTGTTAATAGCGATACTTGCTAAACACCAAGGAAAAAAACTACCAGATGTGGAGAGAAAACTTTGCTTTTACTTGCAAACAAAACTTACTTCTCTGCAAAATTCTAGATAAATTCCTATAGCAGAAACAATACTGCCTCTTAATGACGCAATTTCCTGCACACTGCAATTCGTTTATATGCCTACACATAGCTAGAAAAGTGAATTATGGCTTTGCTTGTAAAGAGTCTTCTATACTAATGCTAATATAACTCGTTCTTTGCTGTCGAGAGGGTTCGAGATTTGATATTGCATCGCAATGGATGCATGAGAGAAGAGACTTTATTATACAGAAAATAAAGGAGAGCAACAAGCTTTGCTAGCTAGCGAGCAACCGCTTGCACTGTATAAGCCTCAGCATCTCATGCAGATACGTATGAATGGTTTTTATCTTCTTCCCTTGCAGGCTTTATGTTGCACTAAATGCATAATCAATTGCATGGTTTGTACCATGCAGAGCAGTGGTGGTGGGTTTGACAAGAAAGAAAGTGCACGAGTCCCTGCTCCCCATTCCAACCCCCACAAAACAATAGTCTATTTTTTATTCCTCATCTACATGAACGCACGTAGTATCATTTTCTCGTGTGATGAAAATCCGCTCCAGTATCTATAAGTATAACATGTAAAGTTGAGATTCAGATAAAGTAGATCCAACCCTTAAAGACACAGAGCACTGTGTACAAAGAGGCTCATCCTACGTCAGTTTCGAAAGACAGAACAATGTTTTCTCTTCTTCCCCCTTATAGTGCTGAAGTCTATAAACTGTCAATAGACACGGATTCCACCTATAGTTTGGAAGTGGTGTACTGTACATAATACTAATTCATGACGCTAAACAATACAGAATACAAAATGCTACAAAATGTATTGTTTGTTAAGCAAACAAAAAAACTAGTTTTATCAGAGATGAAAATATCAAGATAGAGGGAGAAAGAATAACATTAAATACCGAAGACATAAAGGTGCTGTGAAGTTGTCGTTTTGGAGGATTTTAAGCATACTGGGGAGAATGGAAGTAGAGCTCCACGTATTCCTAAGCTCGGCATTAATGGAGGTGAGCTGTGAGCTTCGCGTTGCGGCCGCTTTACCACCAGGAAAAGAGCCACAATTAATCATTTAATATATGGACGCTCTTGAAAAAAATCCTTGGCATAACCGGGAATAGATCCACAATCCCTGTCTTGTCTAATTCGTAGTCTATTTCATGCAGAAACTAGGCTCATATTAACTCTGCTTATAACTTGTTCAAAAGTTGTGATTCTTAGGAAATCGTTTCCTAGTCATGTCTCGAGCGGCCGCAGCTAACACCCTCATTCAGCAGGCCTACAGCAGTTGTCCTCCTGTTGTCACTATTGTAAACGCTTATAAATAGGCTTACAGTTCATGAATGACGTCGGATTAAGATTCGTTTTACAAAACAACTTTCCAGTTGAACGTTAACGTCTTCTGTAATATGACGCCGTGTCCATTGGTCAGTAGGGATCGAAGCTTTGGAGGAGATTTGCTATCCCCATCTTCTGCATCTTCAGGGTGGCCCTAGAATATCTTCTTGTGCTGCCTTGAAGCTATAAGCAGCAATATCCTCCGAAACGTCGGTAAATAATCACCAATTTACGCAGTGTCATAACCCAGAACATTTTGCTCTCCATCATCAATGTTGTGGGTATACGAACCCGAAGAATGTTATGGTTATTTTAAACGAATATGAAATGAGGTCTGTTACTTTATTAAAACTAAAACTGAAACTATAATTATACAGTATAAGATTGCACACTGTATATTTATAAGTTAAATATATATGTACATATAATTTCTACAAACATAAGATGATACCATAGATCCAACTACGTATATTAACCTAGAGTAGCAAAAATAGCAGAACCCCTGTACCCACACCACCCATCCTACACAACACATACGAGATCTCGTGCCCACCTCACCTCTTATCTCCCCACAGTATACAGCCCACATAAGTCGAGTATAGCTACTTACTAAGTTTTTTCATTTCTCAACCTGAAGATGGCCATTGTCAAGTGCCGAAACATGTAGTTGTTATTTATGTAGTAAATTCTATACATATATCTACCGTCAAATAAAGCTGTGTTAGACAAGTACATACACTCCAATACAGTTTATTTATGAACACAACGGGGATGACGAACCTTATGAAAGGGAATGTAGGTCTCGTAAGAAGCATAAGATGTAATGGTATCATGGCGTATAATTTTCTGGGCCTTTTCTAGGATGTATATAGTCTGACACGTGGATGCAAACGTTACTTAGAAAGCTGTGACCATTGACTGCATAGGTTCATTTGAAATATGCTGCCTTTACACCAAACACGTTCAACAAACACAAGCAATTCGTAAATTGCTGCCGTCTGTCGTGCTGCCGGATGACATAAACAGTAGAGGACTATGGTCTTAACATAGTGACAGAAGGAGCTATACGCATGGACAGTACAACACATCTACACAGGACAGGGTCTTCCTTTACAAGCTAACACAGACGCGGCCCGATGACAGAAATTTAACAGTTACGCAATTTTAGACCCACGCGATATTATAAAAAGTAAAACATCCTGAAACAGTAACATTTTTTAAAGGTGCGACAAAATTTTCGCCGCCGGAATGAAAGCGTTTTGAGACGAAGGTGACAGAAGAATACTGCTGGGCGATAACGCAGGCGGCGGGGCGGTAATGGCTGCGGCCGGTCACATTCTAACTTGTCACATTTCGGATTTCAACTGGACCCTCTTATACAGACACACACACACACACACAAACATACATACACTCATATATATATATATATACATATATCACCATATTGCCTACTCAATTGCGACCAGCGCAAAATTCGCCTTGCACCCGACGTTGCGGAACGTAGTTATTGCGTAAATGGGGGACTGTCCCTGTCATCGGATAGTCAGAACTTCCCTGCTGTTATGAAATCCAGATTTTCATAACCATATTCACAAAACTCAGCAATTAGACTCCAACCTAAGCCAGATGAGTCTATTCCTATTCTTCACACTCCTTTTCTCCACAATCACCAATCCTGTTGTGTTTGTTCTTGTATTCGGAGGGGCCCCATCCTCATGCAACGTTTTCCGATCAAAAATTTCGAATGAATTTCCCTCTCTCCATTATATGCTAGTAGTTCCGTCGTCCGTACACTTCTTTATTTAATTTCCCTTCCCACCCCACCCCCCCCCAAAAAAAAAAAATTAGATAGAGAATGTACATCATTAAGTTCCTCAAAATGCAGTTTTCTCCAGTATATTTCACGTCACCTCTGGTAGTTAAGCATATTTTAACTGCACAACTACATTCTTTCTGGATGCGATAATTTGTAATTCCATAGATATGAACCAACGTTTCGGTGGACCGCGCTGCTTCCATCTACAGTGTTGAAGTTGGAGGCAGCACGTTGCTTTCACACGTAGGAAGTTCTATAGCACACCACACGGCGTCACATTCCAGAAGAACACATTCATAATACTGATCGTTCTAAAAAACAAATCTCATAACACTCAGCATCTTCCTGCCAATAACTGACAAACTACATACGTGTATATGTATATGTATACGTATATGTATATATACTCTCATACAGCACCAGTCGGAAAATTGTTATTCTTATTGATTATGAGAAGAACAGGCAATGTCAAGTTATACACTCGTGTATCCCAGAAGTAATATCATCCTCTTCCATATAGAAATATTCATGTCTAAAATATATGTTACTTTTTTCATATTGCACATTGAAAATGAAGCGAAGGAAGATTCTGAGGATCCAATTGTTATATCCACAAAACACCTTCCATCCCACAAACCCTACATAAGTACCAGCAAGCCAGGCAATAGGAACAATAGAAATGCATGATTTACTGGCTCCGTGGCTCGATTATCTCTTTACCACAGCCGCCAGCGCCGAAAAACAACTCTGGAACAACTTGATATTGTTACCTCATACAAGCAGCACGTATTTTATGGGTTTTGCTTGTTAAGGCAAGTAAGTGAACGCCGCAGCTAATGATGGGTTGTGTGTGTTACCGTTTCTGAATGCAAAGATATGCATCGCATAAACACATATCAGCCAGATGATAAAAATCTAAACTTGACAGATCAGGACAAACACAAGGACGCTTACAGAATATTTTGAAGTCTATGCCGTGAGTCGGGCAAGTGGTTGGGGCAAACATGTGACCCAGCTGAATACCGTGGCTGTACGAAAGTATTTCATGATAACAGCTCCATATTCTGTCCGTTGACTAATTACTAGTTTATTCATTTAATACTTGGGAACAAGGAATAGATTAAAATTTTAACAATTTTGATTATACAAATAATATTTATAATATGGTTCTATATATTATCTTTCGAGCCCCACAAAAAGCTGAATTTCATTCCTTGTATGATAAAGGCTCAAGGACGGGAAAGGGTATGCAGTCAAACACAATTATGTCAATTAAGGTGTATTTAATGGCTATACTAGACAACTACATGTTTCGGCCTTTACTGGTCATCTTCAGGTTGTCTTCAAGAGAACTTAAGGTCCTACTATATACATTGTGGGCGCACGTGGTGCAGGGATCTCTGCACCACGTGAAGCCTGTTACACGGATACCACCCCAACCCAGCCACACCGAAACCCCAACACACATCGAAACAAGAACACACGACCAGTGTGGTGATACAATAGAAAAGTCGCAGGCTCCTGATGATGTATGTATTAATGGCCGAAACATGTTGAGCGTAGAAGAAGTGAAATAAACTGAATAACTAGTGACATCAAGTTGGTCTATTATTCTTCAACTAGGTGAATGTTTATTTACAATGAAATATAAGTGAAAAGCCAAAGGAAGACACTGCACGCAGGACTTATGCAAAGAACTGAGGGCTATTATAAAGAAAACGATAGATTACTATTACCTAAATATTATACTGAAAATTCAAACTCACTTATGCCTGTGTTATAAAAGCACGTAATATTAATATATCCACGCACCGACGCAGGTGTTTTACCATACACAAACTACAGACATAACAGATTTTCGTAATACAGTAATTATAGTAGAGAGACAGCAAGTGGATTACGAGAAGGTCTTGAGAAGTGACCAGCATCCTCGTAGATGATATATACATGGCTTCGTAAAAGAGCGACTCCAATGGGGACAACGTCACCACAAAGTGCGTAAGTACATAGCCATCAGAAGAGTCATATCAGAATTGCGTAACAATTTATCCACTGCTGGACACGACGTCTTGGAGAGAATTACAACTTAAATCATGATACTAAAAAACCTTCCACCTATTATTTCGTTTATGCAAATTTTAGAAAAAAAGTGCAATTTTTAATAACTTTAAATTATATTTTTAAGCACTACTAAATTGTAACAGTTTTCTTTACACATGAAGACGAAAATATCCTGTATTTGTCGTGACTAATGTTAAAAGGAGTTTTTTCTTTGAATGAAAAACATAAAAGTATTAAGATCGACAAAATGTTTATCTGTAAAAATGTTCTATAAAAAGTGAACTGTCAGATTTTCTGGGTGATGTTACCACAGTTTTATTTTTGTTTACAACTAATAAATATCAGGTTCAATTATGCAGGTTATATCACATCTCAAAGAACTTATTTTAAAAATGTGTTACCCATTTTACTGTTCACCTTCCTGCTATCGGTCTAACCACTGAAAACAAAGGATATTTTACCTCCTATATTCAATAACGTGTGTTATTTACATAAAATCTTTGACCATGTAACACATTATTTTCTTCCTTTTTTACATAAACTACGCCGAAAAATTCCCTTTTATGTCGCAGCAGGTACTATATGGAAGACTCGAACCCGTAGCCCTCCTGTACAGACGGCCCATTCGGCAGTAAAGCTTTCCGGCCGCAACCCCCCTTTCCCCAATATAAGCCCTCCCATTGGTTCCCCTTCATGAGAGACAAAGCCTGGGAAACCTGGTTATTTGGAACTCAGAAAGCGCTTAAACGGGTCTCAAACAAACGGAGAAACAAGAGAGAAAACAAACCTTAAACAATCAACGAAACACAGAGGGGAGTGAAACAAGGGAAGAAGTAATAAAGCGAAAAAAAATACAAACATGCATATAGACTAAATATTCGGAGAGCAAATAAGGAGGGGGAAGAGGAAGGAGAAGTACAGCTTGAAAATGACAGAACAGACAGAGGAAGGCTGGCCGGATATTGTCTAGTCTTGCTTCTGTCTTGTAATGTGATGAATTTAGGAAGCCGCGACTCCTGACCCCTGGACCGGATCAAACATGAAGAGTAGAGATATTATATTTGAAGGAGTTCCTCCAACGCCTGGGATAAATTTTCAACTTTTTGTTGATGTTAAAACATTAAGAACTTAGGAGATTTTCATTAAGATCCAGGTCAAGTTTTTGTTGTATCAAGAAGGTGGATTGTCAGATAGAACATCTTAACTTCCATCAAACTAAAATCTAAGAACAGATCGGATGTATGAGGTAGTTACTTATTTAGTTTTATTAGCCCAACAAATTAAGCAAATTTCGTGTTGTACTTTCTTTCTTCATAAGTTGCCAGTTCTTCAGGAGGTCGATATTTTACTTCGTATAGCCCACAGGATAAGTCTTGAGTGCACGTACTGGCAATAATGTATACAGTTACTGTAAACCTTCAATGTCGGCCTCAGTGCACCGTACGACTGTGAATACCTTTAACGGTACTAATCAACTAACTCCACGGAGCAAAATCCTTCCTTAAAAGCTAAAAGGACCTCAGCCACTCAAAAAACTCGCCGCATTTTATGGAATCCGAAGGTTCATCACCACATTCACAAGCACCTAATAACTGTCTCTATTCTGAGCCAGATCAATTCATTCCATGTCCCCATTCCAATTCTGAAAGATCCATTTTAATATTGTCCTCTCATCTAAGCCTTCGTCTTTTGACTGATCTCTTTCTTCTAAGGGTACCATAAATTCTGCCTGCGCAGTAGTTAAAGTTCGATAACTTGAAACAAATAACCGATCTGACACATTATACCACTAAAATCATGCAAGTAATGCAATATAATGACGTCAGTAATGCATGGCACTACCGTGTAGTGCACGAGGATTTAGCATCGTCACAAATACAAGGCTATCGTGACATTGGGAAAAATTGTTAAGAATTTTTGTGATATTAAGAAAACAACCAGGGAAGTGGGTTAACAATGGACTATTTAGGAAAATTTGTATTAAAACAGAAATGACTTGATATAAGATCTGCCGAACATGAAGAAGTGGATAAACGCAGACTCAAGCTCCTACGAAAGATATTTCCCTTCCTTCCTTCTCTTGGTACACCATTTAATGTGAAGTTCTTACTGGACAGCGTTCCCGTAATACGTACTTATACAATAAACAAGCCCACTGGGAACCAAAACATTTTGTTACTTGTCACTTCGAATTCGTTTTGCCTTTTTATTCTAGACCCTGTATAAATTTACAAAAATTTAGAATTATGAAAACGTACACATTTTTTGTTAACAAATTTGGTTCAAAATAAAGTCATGATCATGAAGAAATGTATGTGTGTCGCCTTTCCGTATTAGGCAACTTAATCCTCGTACCTGTCTCAAAATTCCATTTCAGTGCCTCCTTTAACCTTCTCTTAGGTCTCGGGCTCTAGTTCACAGATTTCATTCTATCTTCTAGCATTCCATTCAGGTTAGTAGTGACATCATCTATTCCTGCTTTGAATTTAATTTTCAGTTTTAGGGTTACATATTTTGAGGTACGTATTCTTGGTCTAATTTTGTACAAAAAGCACGTAATTTCTCCTGCACAAGGAACTCCACTTCACTGTGAGGTAGGAGAAAATAGTGTTCCATTAAGAGGCTAAGAAATAACCTAGCACTGGAAGTGCATCTCAGGTAAGTTCTTGGATGGCATCTCTGCAAAAGATTAACACGTTTCACACAGAGGCTACATTTCCATGCAATTAAAAATGGTGTCCACGCGAATGATAGAAGTTTTTCCAAATGCCGAGAAGTATACATTAACATTTTTATCTAAGTTTTAAGTCAACGGTGATAAGTTTCCTTTTAAATAAAATAAAATAGAGTGTGGAAAGATATCTCGCATTTGTGTTCACACTGCATACATCGGTCGAAGCTGGATTACGGCCACGGAAAGCATAAGGATAACAAGATTATTGAAGTAAATAACTCATGTGACACCAACAAATGCACTATTCCATAATTTATGCGTACAATGTTTTACATATGTCCTACATGTTTCGGCGCTATTATCTCGCCTTCTTCAGGGAGCTAACAACCAAATTTCTTTAAAACATACCGCAATAAACAGGTCACAATAAAGGTACATATGTTGTGTGCCAATAGCACAGAATTTTACAAAAACCGAAACCATTTACCCGGAATAGTCCATACTACCACCTCCTAAAATATTTAATATTCCTCCTGACATTCACTTAAAATACATCGGTGTGGTTAATCTGGTGGTGTGGCTGCATATGCTTCGATGCCAGAACAGGTCAAACGACCTAATCCATGGAGGAAGATGATGATGATGATGATGAGTTACTTTGTCATAATGCACATAACAAACAATGTAACAGATTATGCTATTTTTATGTTTTACTGCAATGCAAAGATGGGTTATTTTGGAAGGGAATGGAGCCAACTGACGTAGATAAAGGTAGAGTGGCACAATATATTTCAAAACCAGAAATCGCATTAAATCTGTTGTTACTTGGTTCACAGATAGAGAAATCTTAGAATTTATGAGAGTGGTTTTACTATCACTACGGAGAAAGTGTTTTCCAATTGTATACCAGACTAATGAAAATTCGAATAACGTCCAAACAATTTGACTACGGGACGGGGATTACTCATACAGATACATTACTCATACAGATACATTACTTATACAGATACATTTTTTAAGAGTAAAACTTTAATACCTTACACAGATGGTCAAATAAGCAGACTGTACATTACTGGCCATTATTTCCACAATTCTAATTTTGCATTGTCTGAAGTTTTTTTAAAGGAAGACCGGCAAGGAAAGACAAAAGCAAAAAAAAAAAAGGGGAGGAAATAAAAGAAATGGAAGAAGGAAGAACGAAAAATAGAGAAATAAATTACGTAAGATGTCTTAGAGATGTGTCATTGCCGAGTTTAGGAATGCGTGGATATGTGCTTGCACTCAATCGTAGGTCTGTGCTGGATGATAATTCGTCATTTTCATTTTGCTTCCCAAGACAACAAAATATCCATTTGTATGTGGCAGCAGCGAGCATGAGTTCTTGCATAAACGAACTCCTCACACAAAATCATAAAAGCTACCAACTGTATTCTGTCAGCTGACAGCCAGTTCGCCCCTGACAACGTCAGAATGATCTGTCCTACCGACTCAACTGACAGGCAAGACAGGCCTTCCGTGGTGTAACCCGACACAAACCGCTCTTACTGCCTCCTCTCCCAAAGTTTAAAAGTGTTCCTACTGCAAATATTTAAAATTCAATTAAAAGTAGTTTTTGCCGCCTGTTTCTTCCCCCCATCGCCTTTCAGCCAAAAGTGTTTTTTCAAGGGTAAGTGACTTTGTGGATAGATGTAAGAACGACAGGAGACGAAAGGTGAGCGATCGTTCGAAATGCCAGGAGGGGGTCACCGTAACACTTGGTCATGTTTCCTTTCTGGTCCCTGACTCTAACCAGCAGCAAACTACTTCGTACTTAAACATTTCAAAACAAGCAGCAGGCTCCCAAGACAATGGAGCCCACTTGCGTATTCTGGCGGTCTACGGTGATCGAAAAAAATAGTGAAGTCGCGCGTTCTTGTTGTAAATATGAAGCTTACAGCAAAGCGCTTATCGCCCTGTCCTTCCTTAAGATTCACTCTTGAAACTCCTGAACATGTTTTGATTTTCTCGGTACAGAATATCATTTGGCGGGTGAATTTAATTTCGGTCTCTCTTGGGTCATTGCAAGTAATGTTTCAATAATGCAGACTGTAAGCCTTGACAATGAAAACCGTTAAAAGTGAAACCCCTCTTCTTTGCCCGAACCCCTTACCAAACGCCATTTTCAATGTCCATTTTAATACAAACCTCTCACAAATCTACTAAGCAGCTGACCTGCCAAAATCATATGAGTTTGTATATTTATTTTTCCCTCCATCCAAACTTTACGTTTATCTCATTCAATTAACACGCGGATATTGTTTCTGTTTATACTTTCTGAACATATTACTCAGATAAATGGTCTTAATGCAAATTCTAAAAGGATTATCCTACAGTTTAAAGCTGTTTATTATAATCCATGGGAAATATAGTTAAAACGCCATTATTATTATTATTATTATTATTATTATGCTCTCCATCCCACATTGTGTAGATAAATATCATCTTTATCTGGAGATTCAAGGTTAGGTACCCAGTTAATACTAAAATGAATATGGTGTAGAAATTCCCCTATCCCTCACAAATCCTTCTCAGCTTGTGAAATTTGTATCGGCTTAGCTCTAAACGCGTCAGGCTGTGAAAATAATGGGCGCTGTGTTCCAGAACAAGTAAGGGGAAGTACTTTGCAAGACAATAACTTGTCGAGGAAATAAAAACGGTACAAAGAGTCAGAAGCAAACTAGTTAGCGCCATTCCACTGACCGATGCTTTTCAAATTCTCCATGTTCTTCTTTTTTTTTAATAACGTAAAATAGAAACGCAACACGTAACCTGCTTAGCTACGTGTCCCAACACGTCAAACAAACAAAGCTATAGAGAAAAATTACATATTCAACAGGCAAAACGCAGTGGGGCACACTAGGCATTGCTTCACAAACAACTGTTCTCGTTCTGTTTTATATTGTCAATGGGATATTCAGTACACACACCCCTCCTTTTTTCTATTTTTGGTCTTAAAAATGGGTAAACGTCCCTTCTAGAGTATTTAGGGTATTTGGAGTGTGCACTGACCCATGCTGATCTTCGCTACTGGTTCCAGTTTCCTCACCAAAGTTGCTTTGTTCTTCTCTTTGTATCAGAACCGAAATTCTCACAGACTGGAGAAGGAAACGTCACAAAGTAAAGGAAGAGAGTACAAGTTGTAAGAAATGAGAGAGGAACCGGAGTATGAAAGCCAGTTCACTAAAGAAATACACGTTTGAAAACTTTTGTAAGTTGTTCTATATTTTTCAAAAACCATATCATGAATTTTTAACGACCTTTCACACCAGTGCGACGGTAAAATGTGTGGACGAAATGCGTTACCTCGTTTTTAATGTAAGGAGACAGCCATATCATTAAAAACCTGTCTCATTTTGTCTTATGATTATTATTCATTCATCGAAAGAAATTCATAAGATGTGAAGTGTAAAAGAGCTCTTACATTCTGTATGTCCGCCAGTCAGTCGCCGTGTTTCATCTACAAAACTACAAGACATTTCGATCACATCTTGTTGAGGGCTACAATAACAGCTATCAGGAGAATGTAATTCTGATTCTTACGTGATTTTTATAACACCTATCAAAACTGAACTTCTACTGTCAAAGAGAAGATTTTCGTAGAGAATAAAATAAAGAAACGTGCTTCAAAATATGACAGAAATGAGTCTTTTGGACTATACATACACCAAAAACTTTTAATGTAATGATTTTTCAGTCTGTTACATAGACCTATTTAACAAAATCCCCCCAAGAAAGCAAATTTTACAATAGGGTCCAGACAGAACATGTTTACATACTGTAGAGCATCCACATACTCTCAATTCCAACCAGCAAGAAATACATGTTAAGGCTAATGGGAAGCAAAACAATCAACTGCTCAATTATAAAAATATATGCAGATTTACTCTTCATATGCAGTCTGGTAGCTCAGTCCGTGCAGTGATTGTCCTAAGAAGATTACAATCAGTTATACTTCATGCAGTTTTCTATTTTCTTTACCCAACTCAGACCGACACCAGGATCTGTAAATCCTCACATCAGTCGGCACCGGTGTTCTTGTCGCACGGATACGTTAGCCGGGTCATCATTGTTACCATTCATGCCAATCTGGTGCTGAGGTTAAAGTTCCATGGCGCTGTAACTCCACTTCCCCACACATCGTCATAAATAATACTTAAGCAAAAGTACATAACAGCACAGTACAGTACAGTACAGTACAGTGCAGCACAGTACAGTACAGTACAGTACAGTACAG
>Ga0131853_10017721_pt1 | contig 12967 bp, 3 predicted proteins | sample TergutLab28metaG_FD_92764 | JGI IMG/M metagenome (GOLD analysis project Ga0131853, IMG submission 92764) | Labiotermes labralis P1 segment gut microbial communities from Petit-Saut dam, French Guiana - Lab288 P1 (version 2) (version 2) | ecosystem: Host-associated > Arthropoda: Insects >...
CTCTCCATGTTGTACGGCCATAGGGAAAGTAGAATTTTAACAGTATTGATCAGGCACTGAGACTGTGTACAGGCTGTACGTCCCATAGGTGGAGTAGAAGTTTAGCTGTACTGTACAGGCACTGAGAATCTGTACAGGCTGTACGGCCCATAGGGAGAGTAGAAGTTTAGTTATACAGTACAGGAAATAAGGCTCTGTACAAGCCGTACGGCATATAAGGGGAGTAGAGTTATTGCTGTAATGTAAAGGCACTGAAACTCTCTACACTCTGTATTTCGAATAGGTGGAGTAGATTTTTAGATGTACTGTACACGCTTTAAGGCCATGTAAATGCCGTACGGTGCGTAGGATTTGTAAATGTTTACCTGTACTCTATAGGCACTGAAGCTCTGTAGAGGCTCTACGGCCCATAGGCGGAGTAGAGGTTAATCTGTACACTAAAGTTCGTGATGTTCTGTAGAAATTGTATGTTCCGTAAAGAGAAAAGTAATTTAGACGTTTTGTACTTGCACTAAGGCTCTGTACAGATCGTATGCCCCATATTTGGAGTAGAGGTATAGGTGTACTGTGCAGGCACTTAGGTTCTGTAAAGGCCGTAGGGCCCATAGTTGTAGTAGAGTTATAGATGTACTGTACAAGTAATGAGGCAATATAAATCATGTGGGGCCCAAAGTTTGAGTATATTCATAGCTCAAATATGCAGGCACTGTGGCTGTGTAGATTCCCTACGGGCCATAGGGGGATTAGAGTTATATCTCTAATGTACAGGCACTGAGGTTCTCTAAAGACCGTACGGCCCATAATTGTAGTAGATTTATACTTGTACTCTATATGAACTGATGAACTTTTCAGTGTTTACGGGCCATAGGGGAGTAGAGTTATAGCTGTAGTGTAAAAGCACTGAGGCTGTGTACAGCCTGTGCGGCCAATGGGGGAGTATTTGAAAAGCTGTTCTGTTCAGGCACTGAGGCTCTATAGAGGACGTACAGCCTGGAAGGAAAGTTGAGATTTCGCTCTAATATACAGGAACTGAGTTTTTAAAGGCCGTACAGTCCATAGGTGTAGTAGAAGTATAGATGTACTGTACAGGCCCTGATGCTCCGTACACTATGTACGGCCCATAGAGGGAGCAGAATTATAGCTGCACTGTAAGGCACTTATGCTTTGTACAGCCTGTACGGCTTAAGGGGTGTAGAGGAACAACTGTTCTGTACTCTAACTGAGGCCCTGTAGAAACTCTAAGGCTTATAGCGGTAGTAGAGCTTCAGCTGTACTGTAAAAGCACTGAGGTCCTGTTCAGTCTGTACGGCACATAGAGTTTGTAAAGATTTAGATGTTCTGTAAAGGCACTGAAGATCTTTAGTGGCTGTTAAGCGAATATGGAGAGTTGAGTTTCGGCTGTATTTTACAAGCACTGAGGTTCTTTACAGGCCGTACGGCCCACAGCGGGACTAGAAATTTAGCTGTAATGTACAGGCACTGATTCAATGAACTGAACGTAAGGCCCATGGGTGAAATACAGGTGTAGCTGTACTGAACAAGTACTGGGGTTCTCTACGTTCCGTACGGCACATAAGGGGAGTAGAATTAGAGCTGTACTGTACAGGCACAAGGGCAATATACAGGCCATACGGCCCTAAGGGTATGTAGATTTATGATTGTAAATTGGAGGCCCTGTAGTATTTGTACGGCCGTTAGTGGGTGTAGAAATATAGCTGTTCTGTACATGAACTGAGGTTCTGTAAAGGGCGTACGGCCGATATGGGAGTAGATTTATAATTGTACTGTACAGGAACTGAGGTTCGCTACAGGCCGTAATTTCGATAGGTTTAGTCGAATTATCGATGTACTGTACAGGCACAGAAGCTCTGTAATATCTGTACTGCCAATACAGCACTAGATTTGTATCTGTGCTCTACAGGCATTTAATTTATATAAGTCATTACGGACCATAGTTGGAATAGTGTTTTAGATGTAATCTACAGGCACTGAGGCACTGTAAAGCCTGCACGTCCCATATGAGTAGTAGATTTTAAGCTCTAATCTTCAGGCACTGAGGATTTCTAAAGCCTGTACGGCCCATAGGGGAAGTAGATGTGTATTTGTATTTTGCAGGTATTGAGGCTGTCTAGAGTCTTACGGCCCAAAGTGATTGTACAGGTTTAGTTGTTCAGTAGAAGTACTGAGGGTCTGTAGAGTCTGTTCGTCCCATAGTGGGAGTAGAGTTATAGGTGTACTGGCCAGGACCAGAGATATTGTAGGCGCTGTACGCTCCTTAGTGGGAGTAGAGGATTAAATGTACTGTAGAGGGCCTGAAGCTCTGTACAGGCTTTAGGTTCCACTGTGGTAATTGAATTTAATTTTCGTGTGCAGGCACTGTGGTATTTTACATGTGGTGCGGCCCATAGATTACGTGGTGTTGCAGATGTACTGTACAGGCAATGAGGTTTGGTACAGGCTGTACGTTCCATTTGGGAAGTAGAGATATAGCTGTATTGTACAGGCACTGAAGTTCTGTACAGTTCATACGGCCCATACAGTTATTAGAGATATGGCTGTACTGTACAGCCACTGAGGCACAATGCATTCCTTACGGCCCATAGGTCAAGTACATGTATAGTTATACTGTACAGGGCCTTAAGTTCTCTACCGGCCCTAGAACGCATAGGAGGGTTAGAGATGTAGCTGTACCCTACAGGCACTGAGGTTCTGTAGAGAACATAGTCCCATAGGTTTAGTAGTTTTTATTACCTCTGTGCAGTCACTGAGTACCTGTAGTTCCCGTGCTGCCCGTAGGGGGGGTAGAAGTATAGATTCCTGTACAGGCACTATGGCTCTGTATATTCTGTACGGTCCATATGGGGAGTAGAGTTGTAGCTTTAATGTACAGTTATTGAGGCTCTGTGCAGGCTGTACAGCCCATAGGGCGAGTGGAAGTATAGCTGTACTCTACAGGCGCTGAGGATCATTAGAGACCGCACGTACCATAGGTTGATTAATTGTATAGTTGTACTCTACATTTATTGATATTCTGTATAGGACGTACGGCCCATAGGAGGAGTGGAAATTTAGATGTAATATACAGGCTCCGTGGCACTGTAGAGTACGTACAGCCCATAGGGGAGTTGGTGTATAGTTGTACTTTGCAGGTACTGTGATTCTCTAAAGTCTGTGCGGTCCTTAGAAGCAATAGAGGTGTAGCTGTATTGCACAAGCTCTGTGGCACTGTAAAGGCTGCACGGCTCACAGGGGGCGTAGATGTTTAGATTTACTATACAGGCAATTATGCCCTTTGGAGACTTTAGGTCCCATTGGAGGATTATTGTTATAGCTGTACTCTAGTGGGACTGAGGCACTGTAGAGAATGTAGGGCCCAAAAGGAGTTGATGTATAGCTGTATTGTACAGGAAATGATTTTCTGTACAGGCCGTAAGGCCCATAGTTAGAATAGAGGTATGAATGTACTGTACAGGTTCTGTGGCTCTGTAAATGCTGTACGGACCATAGGAGGATTAGTGATATATTTGAAATGTAGAGGCATTGTATCTCTGTAAAACCCAGACGACCCATATGGGGATTAGAGTTATAGAAGTATTTTACAGACACTGAGGCTCTGTAGAAACTCTACGGCCGATAGTTCGAGTATAGGTATAGCTGTACTGTACAGAAACTGAAGAGATGTAAAAGGCGTACGACCCATAGGGGTGTAGAAATTTAGCGGTATTCTACAGGCAATGAGGCTCAGTAAAGTCTGTATGGCGCATAGGATAAATAGTGATTTATCTGTACAGTACAGGCAATGACACTCTGTAAATGCTGTGTGGCCTATAGTGTGATTAGATGTATAAATGTACCGGACAGGCACTGAGGCTCTGTGGATTCTGTACGGCACGTATGTGTTGTACTGATGTAGCTGTACTCTACAGGCACTGAAACTTGTAAATGCTTTACAGTCCATGGGGCAGAATAGAGTTCTAGTTGTACTTTACAGGCACAGAGGGACGGTGCGGGCCGTACGGCACAACGAGGAGTAGATGTTTAACTTCACTATACAGGCGCTGAAAATCTGTACGGGCTCTATATCCCATAGTGGGAGTAGAGGTATAGGTGCAATGTGCAGGCATTGAGATTCTGTAGATTCTGTAAGTTCTATAGGCGTTGCAGAGTATTGGCTGTACTGTACAGGTCCTGATATACTTTACGGGCTGTAGTCCCATATGGGTGTATAAGTTTGGCTGTACTGTACAGGCACTGAAGTTCTGTAGAGGCCGTACAGACCAGAAGGGGAGTAGAGGTTTAGGTGTACTTTACAGACACTGAGGCAATGTAAATTTCGTACCGCCCATAGGGTGTGTAGAGTTTTAGATATACTCTACATGAACTGAGCCTCTGTAGAGACACTATGGCCCATAGCAGAGTAGATTTGTAGAAGTTCTTTAGAGGAATTGTGTGTTTGTACAGGCTGTACGGACCATAGGTTTAGTAGAGGTATAGATGTACTGTACAGGCACTGAAGTAATTTAAAATTTCTAGGCCCATAGGGGGTTGTAGCGGTATAGATGAACTGTGCAGGGTCTGAGGATCCGTACAGTCAGTACGGACCGTAGAGAGAGTAGATTTACAGCTGTACTGTACAGGCACTGATGTTCTGTACAGGACGTACGCCTAATAGGTGAAGAAATTATTTAGCTGTACCATACAGGCACTGAGATTCTGTACAATCTGTACGGCCCATATCGGAAGTAGAGATTTCGCTGTACTCTACAGCACTGAGGAACTGTACAAGCCTTACGGCACATAGGGGAGTAGATTTAAACTTCACTCTACCCGCTTTGAATTTCTGTACAGGCCATACAAATCATAGCTGTACCGTACATGCACGGATTTTCTCTAAACTCTGTACGGTCCCTAGTCGGACTAGAATTTTAGACGTCCTCTGTAGGCACTGAGGCTCTGTACATGCCGTACGCACCATACGAGGATTAGAGGAACAGCTGTACTGTACAGGCACTGAGGCTCCGTAAAGTTTTACGGCCCATACGGTGTGTGGAAATATAGCTGTACTGAACAAGAACTGAAGATCTGTAGAGACCGTACGGCCCTTAGGGGTTTTATATGTATAGCTGTACTGTACAGTCACTGACGCTATGTACAGACCGTACGGTCTATAGGAGGAGAAGTGGTATAGATGTACCGTACATGTGCTGAAGCTTTGTACATTCTTTACGGCCCATAGGGGGAGTAGAGTTGTAGATTTACTCTACAGGATATAATGTTGTGTACACTCTATAGGCTTAAGGGAGAGTAGAGATTTATCTGTAGTGTACATGAACTGAAGCCCTGTACAGGCTGTACGGCCCATAATTGAAGTAGATATATAGCTGTACTCTACTGGCATTTTGGTCCTTTACAGGCTGTACAGCCTTCAGTGGAGTAGAGATTTAGCTGTACTGCAAATAACTGAGGACCCCTACAGGACGAACGACCCATATGGGAATTAGAAATTTCGGTGAATTGTACAGGCACTGAGGCTCTGTAAAATCAGTACGACCCAAATTGGGAGTAGTGTTATAGATGTATTTTACAGGTACTGAGGCACTCTACAGACTATAAGGTCCATACGGTTTAGAGGTATATCTGTACTCTACAGGCAATAAGTCTGTGTAAAATCTGTACGGACCATAGTGGGTTTAGTGTTATAGCTATACTGTTCAAGCACTGAATTTCTTTACAGCCCGTACGGACCATAGGAGTTGTAGAAATATAGCTGTATTGTACAGGCACTGAGACATTGTACAGGATGCATAGCCCATAAAGGTGGTAGATGTATAGCGGTTCTTTACAAGATCTGAGTTTCTCTAAAACTGTACGGCCCGTAGAGAGGTGTGAATATATATCTGTACTGTACAGGCACTGAGACTCTGTAGAGCCTTCACGGCCCATAAGTGGATTAGAGGTCCAGATGTACTGTACAGGCAATGAGGCTCTGTAGAGTCTGTAAGGCCCATAGGCGGTGTCGAGGTTTAGCTGTATTCTGCAGGCACAGGAGCTTTTAAGTCTGTCTACGGCCCATAGGGTTGTTGAGTTACAGATATACTCTACAGGCACTCATGATCGTTGAGGGCGTACTGGACATGGGAGGAGAATAAATATATCTGTTCTGCACGGGCACTGCTTATCTCTTTATTCCGTACGGTCCCTAGGGCTTGAAGAATTATAGATGTGCTGTAGAGGTATTGAGGAGATCTAGAGTCTCTACTGACCATAGGAGGCGTATGGGTGTAGATTTTATTTACACGCACTGAGGTTATGTAAAAGCCGAACGGACAATAGGGGATGCAGAGATAAATTATATTGTACAGGTAATAAGAATCTCTACGGGCCGTATTTTCCATACTTGGATTAGAGATTTTATGTACCGTACATTCACTGTGGCTGTGTTAGTACCGTACGGCCCATAGGGCAAGTAGAAGTATATATATACTCTTCAGGTACTGAGGCTGTGTAAAGGCCGCACGACCAACACCGTGAGTAGTGGTGTAGATGTATTTTACAGGCACTGATCTTCTGTACATAACGTGCGGCCCAGGGGGGGGGGTGGAGATATATCTGTACACTTCAGGCACTGATGGACATTAGAGTTCGTACGGCACATAGGAGAAGTAGTTGTACTGTACAGGTATTTTAACTTTGCATAAGCTTTACGGACCATAGTGGGAATAGATTAATAGTTATACTGTAAAGGCACTGAGTTTCATTACAAGACGTACAGCGCATAGGAGGTGTAGAGGTGTATTTGTACGGTACAGGCACTGAGGTTCTGTTCAGTCTGTACGGCCCATAGGGGTGTAGTGTTATAGCTCTACTGAACAGTCACGGAGGCTCTGTACATTCCGTACGTTCCATAGGGGAGTAGAGGATTAGGTGAACTGTAAAGAAACTGAGGCTCTCTAAAGTCTGAAGGGCCCGTATGAGTGGTAGACGTATAGCTCTACTTCACAGAAAAACGGGCTCTGTACAGTCCGTACGGCCCATAGGGAAGTAGATATATAGTTGTACTTTACAGGCACTGAGGCTCTCTTCAGTTCGTAGGTCCCATAGGTGAAGTAGATTTATAGCTCTATTTTACATGCACGGATGTTGTGTAAAAGCCGTTCTTTCATAGGGGGTGTAGAAGTTTAGATTTACTCAAGAGGCACTGAGATTCTGTACATACTGAACGGCCCAAAGTGGCAGTAGAGATATAGATGTGGTGTAAAGATACTGAAGCACTGTAAAATGTGTACGACCCATAGAGGGAATAGAGTTATAACTGTACTGGTCAGGGTCTGAAGATCCGTAGAAGCCGTACGATCCATAGGGGAAGTAGAGGAAAAACTGCACTGTACAGGCAATGAGGCTCTGTACAGAATGTACGGCCTTGAGTGGAAATAGAGGTTTATCTGTACTATACTGTCTCTGAAGCACTCTACACTCCGTACTGCCCATAGGGGAATAGAGTTATTGCTGAAGTGTACAGGCACTGAGGCTCTGTAAAGTATGTAGGGCCTATAGGATGAGAAGAGGTATAGGTTTACTGTACAGACACTGAGGCTCTGTAGAGACTGCACGGCCCAGAGTTAGAGTAGATTTAAAGCAGTAATGTAAAAAACTGATGTTTTGTACCGAACGTACGACTCATAGTAGGAGTAGAGTTGTAGCTGTACTATACAGGCACTGAGGGTGTGTAAAGACTGTACTGCTATAAGGGCAGGAGAGTTATATTTGTAGTGCACAGTTACTGAGTCTGTGTAAATTATTTCGGCCCATAGGTAGAGTAGAGTTTTTGTTGTACTTTACAGGCACTGGGTCTCAGTAATATCTGTACGGCACACAGGGGATTAGAGTTTTCTCTGTACTGTACTGGCATTGAGTCTGTGTTGAGTCTATACGGCCATAGGGAATAAGATATTTAACTGTATTTTAAAGGTACAGATAACCTATACAGGCTGTACGGTCCATAGGTTGAGTAGATATTTATCTGTACTCTACAGGCACTGATGCTGTGTAAAGGCAGTACGGACCATATGGGTGTTAGAGATTTAGCTGTACTGTACAGGTTCTGAGGCTCTATAAAGTCTGTATTTCACATAGGGGGAGTAGATGTATAACTGTACTGTAGAGGCACTGAAGCTGTGTACAGGCTGTACTGCCCATAAAGGCAGGAGAAGTATAGATGTAGTGCACAGTTACTGAGGCTGTGTAAAATTGGAGGTTTAATTCTACTCTACAAGCACTAAAGTTATTTAATAACTGTAGGCCCATAAATTGATTAGCGGTATATCTGTACTGTACAAGCACTGAGGCTCTGTAGACCCTGCATAGCCCATAGGATTAGTAGAGGTTTAGATGTACTCTACACGCACTGAGGCTCTGTTCAGGCCGTACGGACTATGAGGAAATTAGATATATAGATATTCTGTACAGGCACTGTGTCTCTGTAGATATTGTACGGCCCATAGAGAAAGCAGAGGTATAGTTGTACTCTACAGGCAAAACGTTTTTGCACAGAAACTACGGCCATATGTGGAATAGAGATTTGCTGCACTGTATAGGTACTGAATTTCTTTACAGTCTGAGGGGCCCATAGTGGCCGTAGATGTTAGCTCTACCGTACAGGCACTGAGGTTCTGTAAAGGCCGAACGGCCCATAGGCGTTGTAGATTTATATCTGAACTATAGAGGCACTGAAATTCTGTTCATACTGTACGGTCTCTATGGCAGTAGAGGCATAGCTGTACTGTACAGCTAGTGAGGCTCTGTACAGTCTGTAAGGGCCATAGGGGGTGTAGAGATTTAGCTGTATTGTACAGGCTCTGAGGCTCTGTGGAAGCAGTACGGTCGGTAATGATTGTAGAGTTATAGCTGTCCTGTAAAGGCACTATGGCTCTGTAAAGGCTCTACGGCCCATATGTTTGTAGATTTATAGCCGTACTGTACAGGCACAGAGGCTCTGTAAATGCCCTACGGTCAATAGGAGGAATAGAGTTATAAATGTACTCTAATCGCACACAGTCTCTGTAAAGAAAGTACGGCTCATAGAGAAAATAGACGTATAGCTGTAATGTACAGGCACTGAAGGTCTCTATATGTCGTACGAACCGTAGAGGGAGAGGAGGTTTATATGAACTGTAAAGGCACTTAAGCTGTGTAGATTCTGTGCGGTCCAGAGAGGGAGTAATGGTTTAGCTGTAGTGTACAGACACTGAGGCCCTCTAAAAGGTAATCGGTCAATAGGAGTTCCACAGGTTAAGATTTAATGTACGGGCAATGAAGCTCTGTAGAGGCAGTTCAGCCCATAGAAGGACTATAGATTTAGCTGTACTCTACAATTACTGAGACTCTTTAGAGAGTGTACGGCACATTGGGTGAGTAGAGGTATAGATTTTCTCTAAAGACACAGAGGATCTGTACAGTCTGTATGGCCCATAGTAGGAGTAGTGTTTAGATGTACAATACAAGCACTGATAATCTATACAGGCCGTAGGTACCAAACGAGGTTTAGGGCATTAAATCTACTCTACAGACATTGAAGTACATTTGAGGCTCTACTGCCCATATGGGTTTGAGGTTTAGCTGTCCTTTACAGGCATTGATCCTCTGTAGAGTACGTGTGGCCCATAGGGGGAGTATAGTTATAGTTATACAGAACTTGCACTGATTCACTTTAGATTCCGTACGGACCAATATTTTAGTAAAATATTAAATGTTCTGTACATGAATGAAGCTCTGTACAGGCTGTACGGAACACAGAATGTGTAGAAGTATAGGTGTACTGTACAGACACATTGCACTGTACAAGCTGTATATCCTATAGCGCAGTAGAAGTATAGCTGTTCTCTAAGGAAAATGAATTTCTGTACAGAACGTGTGGCCCATAGTGGCAATAAAGGTACAGATCTACTGTACAAGACCTGAGGAACTGTAGAGGCCGTACGGTCCAAAGTATTTGTAGAGGTACATCTGTACTCTACAAGCACTGTGGCACTCTACAGGCCGTACGGCTCTTACAGGTTGTAGAGGTTTAGATGTACTGTACAGGAAATGAGGTTTCTACCGGCCGTACGGCCCATAGTGGTTTAGTGGTATAGCTGTACTGTACAGGCACTGAATTTCTCTAGAGTCTGCACGTACCATAGAGTTTGTAGCGTTTTAGTTGTTCTGTACAGGCACTGAGTTCCTTTACAGAATGTACGGCCCATAAGTGGAGTAGATTAATAGCTTTACTTTGCAGGTTCTAAAGTTCTATTCAGGCCGTACGGCCCATAGAGGTAATAGAGGTTTAGCGGTAAACTACAGGCACTAAGACTCTCTACAACCTGTAAGCTCAAAGATGGACTAGTGTTTTAGCTGTACTGTACAGGGTTTGGGGTTTTGTACAAGCTGTACAGCCCATAGGGCCACGAGATATATAGTTGTACTCTACAGGCACTGAGTCTGAGTACAATCTTACCATCCATAGGTTGTGTAGAGTTATAGCTGTATTGTTCAGGCACTGAAATTCTCCACAATCTGAAAGGCCCATTAGTTGAGTAGGGGTGAAGGAGTATTTTAGAGGCACTGAGGCCTTGTTCAGTCTGTACAGCTCATAGAGGGAATAGAGGTATTGCTTTACTGTACGAGCAATGAAGTTTTACAGGCTGTTCTGCCCATATGTATATAGAGGATTAGCTTTAATGTAAAGGCTCTGAGAATCTGTACGGGCCATAGGGCGAGTAGAGGTTTAGCTGTATTCTACAGCACCGAGCGTCTCTAAATCTCTACGACCTTAGGGGGATTTGAGGTACACCTGTACAGCACAGGCACTTATGCTCTGTACATTCTGTACGGCCCATACGTAGAGTAGTGTTATAGCTCTACTGTACTGGTACTAAGGCACTCTGCACATCGTAGGACCCATAGTGGCAGTAGAGATGTATTTGTACTGCGCAGGCTCAGAGAATTTGAACATTCTGCACAGCCTATAGGGAGAGTAGAGGTTTAGCTGTACTGTGCTGGCACAAAAGCTCTGTAGAATGTGTACGGCTTATAATTAGAGTAGATTTATCGCTGTACTCCACATGCACATAGGCTGTGTACGGCCCATAGAGAATGTAGAGATATATTTGTACTCTACAGGCTCTAAGGCTCTATATAGTCCGTACGGCCCATAGGGGGAGTAGAAGATTAAGTGTGATGTACAGGCACTGAATTTCTGTACAGGCTGTAAGGCCCATAGGGGGGAATAGATGTTCAGCTGTACTGTACAGGCACTGAGGTTCTGTACAGTCTGTACGGCAAATAGGCGGAGTAGAAATATAGATGTACTGTACAGGCACTGAGGATCTTTAAAGTCCGTACGAACCATTCGGGGAGTAGAGACATAGATGTAATTTACATGCACTGAAGCTCTCTACAGACTGTACGGTCCATAGGTGTGTAGAGGTATAGCTGTTTACGAACAGGCACTGAAGCTCTGTAAAGGCTTTAGGGCTCATATGGAGACAATTGGTTTAGGTGTACTGTACAGGTTTCAATGCTCTGTACAGGCTGTACTGCCCAAAGTGGAATAGGAGAACAGCCTTAATATACAGGCACTGTTGTACTGTACAGGCTCTAGCGTCCAAATGTGTAGATGAACTGTACAGGTACTGAGGCTTTTTAAAGGCTGTAAGGCCATAGGGGTTGTATAAGTATAGCTGTACTGTTCAAGTACTGAAATTGTGTAGAGTCGGTACGGCCCTTAGCGATAGTAGAAAATTAGGAGTACTGTTCTGTCACTAAAGCTCTGTACACGCCGTAAGGCCAATTGGAGAAATAGAGTTATGTCTGTACTGCACAGGCATTGGTGCTCTGTACAGATTGTACAGTCCATAGGCGATAAAAAATAAAGCTATTCTCTAAAAGCACTGAGGATCTGTTAAGGCTGTACGGCCCATAGTTGGAAAAGAGATTTAGATATAATCTACAGGCACTGAGGCTCTCTACAGCTTGTAAGGCCTATAGAGGGATTACAGGTATAGATTTACTCTACAGGCACTGAAGCTCTGTAAATCCGTAAGAATCATAAGGGAGTAGAGATATAGATGTACTGCGAAGGCATTGAAAATAAGCAGATTCTGTACGGCCTATAGAGTGAGTAGAACTTTAGCTGTTCTGTACCGGCATAGAGGTTCTTTAAAGACCGTACCGTCCATAGGCGAAAGAGAAATTTACGTGTACTGTACAGGAACTGAGGCTCTGTAAATTCTGCACGTCCCTTAGGGATAGTAAGATTATAGCTATACTGTACAAGCACTGTGGACATCTACAGTCTGTACGGACCATAGGGAGAATAGTTTTTAGTTGTACTATACGTGGAATGTAGCTCTCTACAAGTGGTACGTACCATAGTTGATAGAGTGTTATAGCTGTACTCTAGAGGACATATGGCTCTGTACAGGCTGTACTGGCCGTATGGTGATTTGAATTGTATCCGTAACTGTAAAGGCGCTGAGGCTGTGTCCAAACGTACGGCCCATAGTGGGAGTAGATATACAGGGTGTTTCACGACTTTAGGGCAAAACTGCAGGAGGTGATTTCCTAGGTATTTTTGATCAAAAAAGTTCATATAAACATGTGTCCGGTTTTGGACGGTTACGCAGTTATGACCTTTTTTTAATTCCCGTACACGCCCTCGTGTGAAACGCGTCTATCAGGTGGCCTGTCGCTATTTTTAGCCAGCTACAGACACTTGTAAGGTACCTAAGGCGTGCGGGGAAAGGTGGGGTCCTAAGTGCTACCCGCGCGGTTCACAACCGAGCGGCAGGCTGTGTCGCGGCCGGCTGTGGCATTTTCGAAAATCAGCTTTAAGCACCGATAAATTCAAATTAAAGGAAATTTCACGAAGTTAACTTTACATTCGTACTTTAAATGTATCATGTATTATGCTGGTTTATTATTTTGTTCC
>Ga0131853_10017722_pt1 | contig 12967 bp, 2 predicted proteins | sample TergutLab28metaG_FD_92764 | JGI IMG/M metagenome (GOLD analysis project Ga0131853, IMG submission 92764) | Labiotermes labralis P1 segment gut microbial communities from Petit-Saut dam, French Guiana - Lab288 P1 (version 2) (version 2) | ecosystem: Host-associated > Arthropoda: Insects >...
CAAGACCACCACCCATCCAAAAACTCGGTGCAGAAAACCATATGCTGCAACTCAACATCTAATGCTCCTGATGATGGGCGTATGTACCTGAAACATGTCGAGCTAAGAATACATCAATAAAATCACCTAGTTGCATCAAGTTGGCATTTCACTTTATTTCAAGTTTACTTTACTTTAACAGGAAGGAAAACAGAAATACATGCAAAAACTAGGCAGGTATATTATATCATTATTTGTACTGTTAAAGACACGCAGAGGGCAAATTAAATGTGTTAAGGCCCTAGGATTTTAACTGCACATCCTGTATGGAAAAACCACTCGGAGTCTTCGACCTAGAAGAGATGGTAATATTAAAATTTATGTTAAAGAAATATTGTATATTTATCTGGGTTTAATTCATCTGTTGCTTGTTAGTGGCCAATGAGAACACTCTCATAATGTCACTTGTCCATAAATGAATGGGCATCAATGGATTAAGATGAGCGACTATGTGCGTCTGAAGAGCGACTCTGCTGCAAGGAGTCAGTTGCAACTAAATTTAATAATAGGTACAAATCTAATCTTTTCCCTAAAATGAAAGCTGAAAGTTATTCCGAAACGTCTGTTCAAACTCATTGTGCTACAAGACGGAAAAGCGAGATCATTGCTTGATCTCAGCTGGAATTATTGTTGCTGTAAGCGACAACTGGATTTAGCGTCTGGTCGGAGGCTTCGGTGTCAAGAGTACCCTGCATTTAGTTTACATCGTAGTTTGTTTATTATAAACAAAATTTATGACGGATTTCTTTATCTTTAATTATGCTTCTTTTTTACCTGTTTGTAGACGAAGTTTCAGCAAAGCTTAAAGTATATTAGGCAGGAGCAAAAATTCATGTCCCAAAATATAATAGTGCATAATGTCGGGTTACAAGAAAGTTTGTGGCAACGTTTGTGGTGGTCTGTGGAATGGTCTTTGTTTATGTACATTGGGCTTTGATATGAAACTGCATGGCTGATAATTAGAAGTGACTTACAATTTTAATGAAGTTTTAAATAATTTTTTTTCTCAAAAAGGCCTTTCCACTGTTACTGTATTATAGACTGACAAAAACCGATCATGACTTCAGCACGACGCATTCTTTACTGACTTTGTTTGTGAGTGTAATAACGCGTGAAAATTCACTCGAATTTCCCTTGTATGAAATAAAGACCTGATGCTAATCCAGGTGATTTCTTAGTCCTGCTTAATCTGCAATGGACCTAATTACGTTGCCTCTGTTGGCGTACTGTGTGCATTACGTTAAGTGCACTGTGAACTCAAAACAACGGATGGTTCTAAAAGGGAGAATATGTGCAAGTGTTAGGGGTTTCAAATGTATGCAGCCGTGCAAGCCATAAAAGACTCATCTCTGTTTCGTCCATTAATTAACGTAGCCTCTAGACAGAGAGATGTTCCATAATTTTGTGTTCGGGTGAATGGTACACACACTATATGTGGCTAAACATTCGGGATCATATCTTGGTTCACAGCAGGATGTCCAGTAATGGCGTCCTGCCGTGAGTACACTTCACACATAATAAAACTTGTAAGTTGAAACCCACCAGACTGTGAACACTGTTCGTGTCTGAAAGGTAGTACTGAAGTAGGGCGAAATTATTTCAGTCATACGTCAGTATGCAAATTAGCGTTAGTTCATGTACTTCCGTCTTGAAAAAAAACATTTTAGATAATAATGGATTTAAAGTGCAAAATAAATTAAAAGGCTAAAAAAATGCACCTGGTTTTTTATAGATGCAAATTTATTGTATAATGGTCACCAACATGTTTCGGCCACTCTCATGTGGTCATCTTCAGGGTGGTGAGAACAAGAATACAAATATAATTAAAACGTGGCTAAATCACTCCACAGTACAGTTACTTATACAAGTTTTAATTATATCTATAATCTTATTTGACATTCAGATGACCGTGCATCGTGATATATTCTTATAATAAAAGCCTACGAAATGCACTATTTCTCAAATTTATTTTGGTAACGAACTCTACATATTTCGAACAGATCAACTGTCGATCATCAGAAGTCTCAACATTGTACACACAGCAATAGGTATTTGTCATGCTAGTTATGTTGACTGTCTGCTAGAGACTCCTGATGTTGGACAGTAGATCTGTCCGAAATATGTAGAGTTCGTTACCAAAATAAATTTGAGAAATAGTGCATCTCGTTGGCTTTTGTTATAAGAATAATTTATATTCTTGTTCTCACCACTCTGAAGATGGCCACATTAGCTGCTGAAACATGTTTTATATATATATATATGTATATATGTTATATACAATAAAATTACAACCATAAAACCAGGTGCAATGGTTGGTTTTTTAATACAGTTTATGCATCTAATTAATGTACGGTATAGGGAACGTATCAAACAGATTTAAAAAGATGTGTTAATTTGTTATTCTTCGCTGAATGTAGTTTTCCTAGGAATTTAAAGTCATGAATGTCACGTTTGATTTAAGTAGGTCAACTACTACAAATTTCAGTTAGAGAAGAACGTTGTTAAATGTAAAAATCACATGTTACACAATAAATTTTGGAAATGATTACTTCGCCTTAATTTGTGTAGGCAAATTTATATTTCATGCAAGGATTAATTTTGTTCATTAAAAGTCGTCTGAATATATATCAATGTATACCAAAGTTGTGTGATATTAGGATTCTGCAGTGATGTAAATGAGACTTCAGTCCTTTAGGAAAGTTACGCAGCGGTGGATGTTAGTTCCGTGCTGTAGTTTCGGTACAACCTATCTGTCGAACATCGAAGGATCAAGCAGTCAAAGTCTTGGAATGCCTAACCTTTAAATTTGTTACCGATAGGCTGTCCTAAAACATCGATAAGGAGCTGCCACCCTACGCTGCTGCGTAAACTCCCAAATGAGCGCAGATTTCGGAAGAAATGTCATCCTTATGCTTAAAAATTAATAGTTTTTTAGGTATATTATATTTATTGGACCGTGCATCATCTTGATAGTTGAATAAAGAGAGACCAACTTGATGTAACTTGCTTTATTATTTCATTATTTAATGCTCAACATGTTTCGGATATTAATAAATCCATCCTCAGGAGATTGCGACTTATTTGTTGAGTTATTTCATGGGTTGTATTGCTCTGGTTCGATATGTGTTGGTGTTACGTTGTGGTTTGGCTCGTGTGTTGTGGTATCCGTATGCAGGCTGAAGCCTGCGTAAAGATACCACACCACCCAGTCAAACCACAACGTAACACCAACACACATCGAACCAGAGCAATACAACCCATGAAATAACTCAACAAATAAGTCGCAAGCTCCTGAGGATGGATGTATTAATATCCGAATCATGTTGAGCATTAAATAATGAAATAATAAAGCAAGTGATATCAAGTTGGTCTCTCTTTTTTCAACTAGATTTTTAGGTCTTTAAAACCTATCATAAGTGCGAGAATTTGTTCTATTTTAAAATCTTACAACTTTTGCTTCTACCGGAGTTCATGAGAAACAGTGGCACTGCTGTTTCTCAGTCCTTGTGCAGCTTTCTTAATGACCTTCTATGCGCACACAAACTATTCGACGTGGTTTCTTCTACCGTGATAATAGTCAGACCTAGACAAAACTATAAACTTGTTACACAGCAGTTGTCGTGTTAGATAGGAAGACAATAGCAAAATTTGCGTTAATAATATACTATTATTGGGGAGCGCGGTAGCACAGTGGTTAAGGTGCTGTGCTACAAATCGGAAGGTCGGTGGTTCGATCCCGGCTGGTGTCATTGGAATTTTTCGTTGACATAAAATCCTTCCGATCGCACTATGGCCCTGGGCCGACTAAGCCTCTAACATAAATGAGTACCAGGAGTGTTTCCTGGGGGTAAAGGTGGCCGGTGCGTAAGGCTGACAACCTTACCACTATCCTGTGCCTTGTCATGAAATCTGTGAATCTTAACTTCCTGGAATTCTCTGGGCCACCCCAGGCCTGTAACGGGACTGCTTTACCTTTTTTTGATGTACTATTATTAATATTGGACTTACCTGGCTCAAAATGGAAACACGGCCGTGGGTGTGGATACTCTATTAACAACCTCTGAGACTATAAGCTTGAAGAAAGACCGTGCTCACAGTTTATTTTGTTAATACTTTCGGTCCAGAGCTGTTCGCGTTACTAAATTAGTAATACGCGTAAGTCCACATACAAATACTAGAATTATATCGTGCTGTAATGCGTTAAAGACGGCAAAATATTTTAAAATTCAGAAAGACGGAGCCGTTGTGAGAAAGTAAGAAATCGTTGCTTCATTGATACCAGCTTGTACCAAAAATAGCGATACACACGCTGTCCTACAGTTTAGCTAACAGCAAATTGTGTAGTAGTAACACGATGCTCTTGTGAATAACCTTAGTACATAGCATCAATAAAACCGGTGCAATTAAATATATTTTCCTTCTAAACTTCTGTGTACCAATTTGTACTTACTAGTTACAAACAGTTTAACCCTTTAAACGCCGAATTATATCCCATCTGCCATTTACTGGCATTATTAGGAGCTCACCATATTCTCCACTTTAGCAGGATAGGGATTAACTTTAATTTAAATCTATACTCGCAAAATGCATATCTACACCTGCTCTTACTATGTGACCAGACCTCAAAAGTTTTGCAACTACAAAAGTAATTTCTTGGTCCATTGCAGCATCACAAACATGCTGCTCTGCGTCTTGTTTGTACGTAGGCCTATTAAAAATAAAAAATTATTTTCTGTTATCAGACAAAATAATACAAAGGGCACTTGCCTATATTTGGAAATGCTTTTCTTTGTACTCATGTAAATTAGGTTGCCTGGGGATAAACGTTTCATCTCAAACTTTGAAATGCCGTAGAAGAGAAGGGTCTTCTGGCAATCATAACAGGGAAAATGGTGAGACAAGATGATGTTGTAATTTGTAGTGAAAAGAGCAATAAAAATGCTTCGAAGCTGAATTTCGTGCCTCTTGTCGAATGTGCAACATATATCCCCTTTTTTAACAGCATCATGAAGGTGGAGCTGTTAACAACCGTTACGTTAATTAGATTTGCCTATGTATATAGCTGAAGAAGACTTGGGTTGCTCATTAAGTTAAAGTGCCACTAGTGTGGAGGCGTCATTCTCTTCTAAATGAGCTTCCTTACTTAATTGCTCGACCCTGTTCTGTGGCCATCCCTGTACAGCTGCCTAGTGCTGCATTGGATGTTTTTACACCCAACGCTATGTGTTGTAGGCAGACGGGGTCTTATATCTGCCGGTCTAAAATCTCTTCTCTGGCCTCGATAGTTCTTTTATTTACGCTTTGCAGAATTTTATAAACTTCAGACATGCATGAATCCGTGAAACCAAACTACTTCCCGACTTCCTTGGTTTTTAGGCATTAAACTGAATGGCCTGTGAATCTCTGCTTTATTACTGCACTAAGTAGCATAATTATATGGATTAAGATCTTCGTGTTGGATGTATTGATGGTGGTAGTATAGTAGTAGTAGTGGTGGTAGTAGTAGTAGTAGTAGTAGTATGAAGAGGAGGAGGAAGGAATGAAGGATAGTAGTGGTTGTTGTTGTTGTTGTTGTTGTTGTTGTTGTTGTCGTCGTCGTCGTCGTCGTCGTCGTCGTTGTCGGTGGTGGTGGTGGTGGTGCTGCTTCTGCTTCTGATAGTGGTAATGGTGTTGCGATGATTGCCTTCGTGGTGGTGGTGGTGGTGATGGTGGTGGTGATGTACGAGTATAGGCGAGAAAGTATGAAGAAATGTACTGCTAATCGCGTTTCAAATACCGCAGCTTTAAATGAAGACATCTCGGTAATCCCCATAACTTGATAACGGATTCGGTTATATCTCAGCACTTTGGGCAGCATTGTGACATAGCTGGTAAAATGTAATGACACTTGTTTTGCACTTACTATGTAACTGCTTCATATCCGAATTTAATTGTGTTATTTTTGAAGCGTCATCACCTTGACTAGCTGGTGCCGTCACTGCCTCCGGCCTGATTTTATTATTTATTGCATACAAACACAACGTCGAATGTCTATAGCCTCCTTGAGTAATGTGGTTAGCTCAGAAAAAATGTTATTCCATTACCTATGCAAATATTTAGCCTTATGAGTATACGAATCCAACTTGCTTTAGTAAGGAACTAAGATTGCCATTGGAGCACTTTCACTTTCTTCTTCAGCTGAAGTGTCCGCATTTCTGGCAGTAAAGATGGCCGAAGCTGTAAGCAAATCTCTTACACTATCCTAGTAGCTAAATTTTGGACCACTTCCTTCATTTTATGTACTCACATCCACCATTGTTGGCACGCAGAATTATGAGTAGCGCAGTACCATATTCATTTTCGGCACTGAGTCATTAGATTAAACTTTCTTTCAAATTTTTTTTTTAAATTTTTGGATCACGTCACGTGCAGATTGGAGCCAAATTCAAGCGACAAACGGCCAATTAAGTACGTGAAGCTGTTCAGTCCGTTGGTTTTCTGAAGACCGTGAGCAGTGTCGACCTCATGCTTCCTGTGAATGCGTTGACTGCAGAAAACTTAGCTTCAGCTGCAAGCAGTGTTGCTAGAGTGTACAGTACGAGTGTCAATGACGAGCCATATTTGCTACTTGCTTGTGATTTTTCTTCTAAACTACTGTTAACGTACATTTACGAACCCAATTTCAAAGACCACAATTCCAATTTCGCCCCCTAAAAGAAGGTTTTGATTTGAGCGAACAGAAGATATTAGTTTGATTTTGTCACTTTAAGGAGTATTCGACATATCTCTTTGCTAACACCGCCATGTTTATTTACGTAAATACGTCACTTATTTGGACTGTCACCTCGCTACTCCTTCAGATATCTCACCATAAAACGCTAAACCTGCTTTCGTGAGAGACAAGGCGAACTCCATTAGAAATTCTGTACTATTTTGCATATGCTCCCACTGTACCAACATCAGCCGCACATCAAATACTAGCAGCTACTATGGCTGTGCATGTAAAGAACTTTACGTTCCTCCTCTAAATGACAGCTTTTACTCCACCCTCACCCACTTTTAATTAAACCCAAAGCAGAGTTGCTCCAGTGATGGGCCCCTATGGATAAAACCCTTCTCCTCTCTGTCGTTCTAAGGTTGAGAATAACCACTGCGCTCGAAAGAGGTTTGTGAAATTATTGGTGACGGCAGTACTGAAAATTTGCATCTTGTATTTTGGTCCTTCCTCTCAGAACGCGTGTTTAAATGGACCCCCACCGTACCGTCCTTTCAACTTAATGTAACTGTGATTCATGATAAATTAAAAGCCCCCATTTCTAGACGTTCGTTTCACTTTAGAGTAATGTGTTTAAAAAACAATAAATCTAGTTGACTTTTACACCAAATTTCACACAAAGCAGCTACATTCTCTGCTACCATCTGTTGCCAGATCAAGTTTAGCACAAGAGTTCTAGCAACCTGCAACTGCCTATTCCTGTCTCGAATTCGGGTTTAAGTTTAAGAAAGAGCAAAGGAAAGCAGATTATTTTTTTATAAATAATTTCAAATACTGCTCAATATGCCGTAAGCACACTTCTCAGGCTGTTTAAAATTTTAGAATTTGGCTGTTCACTCCTTCTTCTATTTTTAACCAAAGGAAGAAAGATCCGTGAATCTTACATTTGGGTTTTTTTCCGGGAATTCATAACGTATAGCTGAATAGCTGAATTAGCGATTTTACGAAATCATTACACTGGGCACAAACACGTTTTCTGACGTGCAATTGCAGTCATAGTATTGTAGTCCTAGTAACACAGGCATTGCAGTAAACCGCAGTAGTACAATCATGCACCACCTTGCATAAATTTAAAAAAAAAAGTTTTTGTTCGCAGTATCTTTAGGTATTTTATGCGTTTCGTACGATTTATAAAATCATTTTCAATATAAGACACTTTTTTTATATAATCCAGCCTAAAAGTGTTTGGATTTGTCAATAGAAACAACTCATTTTCCCGGTCTAAATATTGTTCAGAGAAGGCCTTTTGTTTTTGTATTCACTGTGTTAATAACAATTACTGCAGTGCTGATATTCAAAGTCATAGACGTCACATTTCGTACTTCAATAAAAACAGTCGATCAAAAAAGCGCAGGGCTGGCCGTAAGTTTTGATCAGGATTTCCATAATAAAAAATTTCAAGAAAAAATATATGCTACTCTTTATGGCAGTGGCACGCATGCAGCATGTGTTGCATGTGGGAGGTGGGGTGACATTTTGAAGCAGATGAATGAGGGGTGTCCCAGAACTCACCGTTGCTGGAATTTCCACTGAAACGGTGGATTTTTCTTTCATGTGTGTTCTAATGCGGGCGTGTTTTTAAAAAACAACGGAGAATTTCCAGTGCGTTTTGTCTTTTATGACATCGTTCTTGACGAATATATGTCCACTCGGTCTAGAGGAGTGTGTCGTGTGAGCGTCTAATTCCACGAGAAAGATAAGAGTAGTTCCGGATTCCAAGAATCTCAATAAGATATGTAATGAGAAACGACGACTACCACAAGTAAAAGCCTACATTTGTTAAAGAAATAAGTGTTCATGACATGGACATACCGAGGCAGGCATGAGCGTCTGTACTGACTGTATTCGCAATCTTCACGTCTCATTTCAATTTCATGTTCACTGATGTGTGCCTCATACAACGCATCGCAAGACCTTGAAATGCTTGTATTTGAGTTAAATACAAGCCACATTCCTTTGACAGCGTTGTAGGCTCATAGAACCTGGAATTCTACATATCACTTTTTCGTGGATATTTTCGGAGTTTTGTTCGGCCCGCAAATATTTAGCAAGGATAAAAATTGTGAAAATGGTCATTAGACCACGAAATTTACAGAAGCCTCTTTACATTTTCTCCCTCATAATCTAGCTGTCCTCCCCAGTACATTTTCTCCAACATTCTCAGTCTAGTTGCGTTGCTTTATGACCCGTAATATCAAGAAAGGAAAACTCATTTTCCAAATGTTTCAGAATAAATCTAAACTTTGAACTCTTCTGTGCACTACTGTCACCAAAGAAATGTTTATTCGAACTTCATGCCAGCAAAGAGCACTACATTTTAAAGAATTATTTCAAGAAGAGCTCTCTCCTCTTTCTTAAATTTTTGTTCTAATTTCAAAGAGGAAGAATGTAACTATTTCGCTGTACGTTAGCCATAGGACAGTGCAGTGGATTGGGGCTGAGCGTAGAGTAGGTTTGGGCGAATGCATACAATTTTATAATTTCAACATTGACAGGGTTCTACTTTTTTTTTTCGATTTCCTCACTGCTGCTAGGCCTGCTAATATTACTGATAAAGTTGCTTCTGAAGATAAGCCCTTAGAACCTATTGTGGCTCTATTCTATTCAGGCAGGCCGGCTGTTTGCAGCTTTCTTTACTTATTTTAAGAGCATATTTCTATTTGTAAACTTTAAGAGTAGAGAAGGCAATTCTTGACTTCAGCGCAACTACAACTGATTCTTACGTCTGTCAAAGCATAATAAAATTCCCTCCGTATATTTACTGCCTGATGACACCGCCACATCTGTGGAGTCTATGCAGTCTACGCAATTGAAAATTCCTTAATCTTCTCGAACACTTAAAGTCCTTAGCCTGCTCGTCATGTAATTCCACTATTTTATCCTCGTCGCGGATTATTTCATCCACCGAATTTAGCAGTGCTGCTGTTCCTATCATTTTTATTTAGTTTGTTCTTCACACCTATTTGTTCCTCTCGTGATGTGTAATCAGTTTTGTTGTTGCGAATTCCATTTCCTGTTGATACATGATTTACGCTCCACAAAATATAAAATTTCTTGAGCATGTTTGATTACATGATAAACTACACACACGGAAATTTCACTGTATAATTTAATACTATGTACAAACTTGGTTTCTTTTTTGTCACTCAGAATCAGTCAATACATAAAATGAAGCAATGGAATGTTAAGAGATGCAAAGTGTTTAGGAAACTACAAATTTTAGTTTCATTGACAGGAATGATTAAAACCACTAAAGGGTATAATTGGCGTTACCCTTGAGTAAGTTATTCAGGAGGTATTTCAGTTAAGAAGGGGAAGGACAAACAGCAGCTGTGTTAACCTTTTACAGCCTAGCGGATGTTTCACGTACTGCCAGGTTTAACATTCATCAATTCTACATGGTGCTCACATTGCGTTAAGTGTTCTGTATGGACTTTTACCTTGTACAACATTAAAAGACAGGTTTTGTGTAACCGAGGTGGAGACCGTTTACTGCGCGGTACGCACTGTGTCCTTGTATAAAAGAGACACTTTTCATCTTTAAAGGGTTAAACCAGACAAAATACGTCTCTTGTTTTCATCACGAAAAATAATTAACTAATTTGCTGGATAAAGCAAATTCCTCGCCGAGAAGCTAATATTTACTCAGGTACACAAGACATTCCAAAGTTTTGTGAAACCCAAGGTGTAACACAGTCCTCATCATAGCCGCACACAGATTTTTTTTTGGTGGGGGGGGGAGGGCTGACCCTGACTCTTTATATAAATTACGTTTAATTTTAAAAACTGTGTTCTGGAAATCATGTCATCATATCCGAGTCGATAGCTATTTAAGTTACAGGGAAAATTAAGGCTACCTGAAAAAATACACATTCTTCAGTTTTATTGTACTAATATTCCAGTGTACTAGTCATCAGCTGATATCAGTGGCCGATTTTAGGCTACAGCGTAAGTCACATAAAACCTTTGACGTAATCGGGTCTGCGAAATATTCTTTTCAATTTTCGTTTAGGGTGTATGCAGCCCAGCACACCCACATCTTGCGTGAGCCAATGGTTCTCACAAGAATAGGCCACTGATCTCTGTCATAAACCAATTACGTTCAGCCCTCTCGCCACACACACACACACACACACACACACACACACACACACACACACACACACTATATGTCTACTTGATATGCTATAACGTGTTTCTTCATTTTATCCTACGCTTCTCTAGTGTTCATTTCCCTTCACATACTGCGACTAAAGTTTTGTATGCTTTTTCGTCATTCGCATGTCTGCTGCCTGTCCCAGGTATCTCATCGTCCATTATTTAATCGCCCAAATAATAAAATATGAGGAGTATAAATTACGAAGCTGATGTTAATACAACGATCTCCAGTCTTTTCTTCATTAAAAAAGTTTATTGTGTGTATATATATATTCCTATTTTAAAAAGTAGCCTGTGTTTAGCCTATAAGCACCCTTCAAATTCGTCAAGAACTCTGTCAGTTAGAAACGTGTACATGAATGGGCTACATTTTATAAATATATATATATATTTTTTTTTAATTTAAATTATGTAATGTAAACAGTCAGCTCTTCTACATTTAGCGGATAAATGAAGTGGTGAATTCTTATCTGCATCAGATCTTAATTAAAGCGGAAAGTCCGCCCTTTTCTTCCATTATTTAAGTGACCCCTTCTTTTCCAAGTATAAATGTTGTGCTTTTAGTGGCTGTGCGCTTAATAGCCACCATTTTGAAAGGACGGTTCCTGTGAAATGGAAGACAGCTCAACAATGGCCGTCAGCTATAGAAGGGAGACCTGCTGGTATAAAACTACTCCCCCATCCCATTCTGGAAAGCAAATGTTCTTGCTTCAGATGCCTGACTAGAATAGAAGAGGTGGGCCTTGTTGAAAATCCTGTAGGCAGCATGTTCAACTTTTCAAGACGCCTGGAAAAGAGTCACGCAGGATTTTAGTGCAGAACGGAATAGAAGGGAAAGAGAGATGTCTAAAGTGGCAATACACTGCTAAAGTGAACTGCTCAAACGCCCATTCTGCTTCACTCTCACTCATCATGCTACATTAATGGAAGGCATATGCAGGTTTAAACGGAAGAGGGATTGTTTTACGAGAGATCAGCATTCTTCTAGCCTTTGAAATTCTCTTGTGACCTCACAACTGTCAGAAAAAATCGAATCAATAGGGCGTTTACTAATACTGATTTTTATGAAGTCGCACCCATTGATTTAACCTATTGGACTCCAATATCGATTAGATTCTTCATTGATTTTGTGTAATATGAAAGGCATCGAAATAATGTATATAATATCCGAGTCTCTACGTTAACATTTAACACCACACACTATTACGTATTATAAATAATATTCCTTTTGTTCTTAGAAAGCGTGGCTTTCCTGTAGAAACGTATGAAATATATACATCGTCATCATTACTGCACGGACAATTTAATTTGAAGCACCATGTAGGTAATCACAACACGCACTATCAAAATGTCACACTTAATCTGTGGACAATTCCTGCAGCTAGTCCCACTTTTGGTCAATAACAGTCACCTGCATTATTCAGCCTGCATGTGGCTGTGACTAGCAGATAACATCAAGGTGAGAGGTAAATTTCAACCTATAACCTACCATGACAGCAATGAGAGGGATTGGTGGAAAAACTCTACTCTTTCTTTAACCCCGGTGCTAGTTGGAGGTCGTCACGCCCCGGCTGCTTTTCTCCCGGGAATGACCCAGTACCTATTTTACTGAGGCTGGGAGGGCACCTGAGTCTTTCTGGTCGGGTGATTCGATCCCCGACCTGTCCAACTCGTAGCGAGTCTCCATACCGTCTACGTTATCCTCGCCCACAGATTCCAGTATAATCGTTTCGTATAAATACAAAACCCCTTTCTTTACGAAAGTTATTCTTGAATTTAGATTTCTGCAAGATTTGATGGTGATTATTATTATTATTATTATTATTGTCATTGTTGTTGTTGTTGTTGTTGTTGTGGTGGTGGTGGTGGTGGTGATGATGATGATGGTGGTGGTGTAGATGATGATGATAATAATAATAATAATAATAACACTACTATAATAACAGTCATCGTCTTCATCATCATCATCATCGCCGCCATCTTCCTCGAAACTGGCCGAAACCAAACTGCGTGGTG
>Ga0131853_10017723_pt1 | contig 12967 bp, 7 predicted proteins | sample TergutLab28metaG_FD_92764 | JGI IMG/M metagenome (GOLD analysis project Ga0131853, IMG submission 92764) | Labiotermes labralis P1 segment gut microbial communities from Petit-Saut dam, French Guiana - Lab288 P1 (version 2) (version 2) | ecosystem: Host-associated > Arthropoda: Insects >...
CGAGTACTTGTTGTGTTGTGTAGGCTGCAATGATAGAGGTTTTGTGTGTTAGTTTATTTATCTAGTGGTAAGTGCTATACCTATATTATGTGTCGTGTGTGGCTCTGTGTGAGTGTGTTTCTGGACGTATTAACGTCTGAAACATGTTGAGCAATATATAATAAAGCAAGTGTCATCTAGTTGGTCAACCTTTATTCAAATATCAAGATGATGCACGGTCCAATACACATAAAATTCACCGAGTTCGATCTCCCATTTCTAGATCTCAAGTCGAAAAAAAAAGTTTAAGAAAAAGACATATTTAACCTCTCTGCTGCTTCTGATAAAGGGATTTGTGGATTGGTATTGTGTGATAAGAGTGTTTACAATACGTTCGCAAGAATTTTATCTCCTCTATATGTAAGAGAGAAAATGCAGCAGCACTTAAATGTTAGTTATGTTTTGCCTTAAAACCACGAACTCCAGTTCTTAATATCTGCTACAGAGTTCTTAAACATGGGCACAAAAGTAACGCTGTTTTTAGAGTTAGTGACACAATAATAGTTGCTACGACTGTTAAATCATTGTCTCTCGAATTTCTCACAGAATTTCGTTTATTTGCTGCTTTATTAACTTTTAGTGCCAGTGACCTTTACCGTTTGACTGTTCTCGGCATTCTCGATAATGGAAGCCGAACAGATATTTTATCACTACATATCTTCTGTCCAGTTCACTGTTCTTGAAACCCCTTGTGGTATGTGGGACTACGAAAACGGCTAACCAAGGTAGAGTCCAGTTGAAATGTGATGGTACACGGTGACGCACGGGTGGAGAAGTGAAGAGGAAACTGGCGAAAGGAGTGGGTAGCCAGTATTCTTCACACTTCCTCGGAACATGGTGTATCCAGCATTACTACCGCAGATGCGCACACCTCGGCTGAACTGACGCCCCCGTCGATTTAAATGGACTCGTCCGTTTCTCCGAAAGACGAAATCTGGTTTCTGCGCGTATGCCATCACATTTCAAACACAGTCTACCTCTTTTGTGCATAGGTGCTTGGCTCCGATGTGATGGTCATCACCAGCTTATGGTTTCCAGAGGGACAGTAGCACTGATTGATTCTGTTTGGGAATAGGTCGACACGTCACAAGCTGTAGGGCATTTAAACCGTTACAGATAAGGGTACCATGTTCCCCCGAAACTTCGGGATAAGATTACTTATGGCGCAGCGTAATCCTCAGCTACACCGCAGCGAAAACCTAAAAACTCGCGTAATATTTTATGAATTCTAATTTGTGTTGTCTTTCTTGCCTTTTAAAAATCTGCAGCAACATGATTTCTTTTTTGTTGTTGTATATACCTGTGTCATATTCAAATGACATATAGAAAGCCGAATAAATATAAAGTAAAATGTCAATTCACGATATACGAATCTTTGTGTTACGCTGTCCTTAGTGACGACACCTGTCCGTGAAGTACATTGTGGTCTCGCGCGTAGTGATTCATAAGCCCAGGTTACATCGGTTTGTGCGTGCTGCTAAATACGGTGCTCTTAAATTTACAGGTGGCTGCTCTCCCAAAGCTGCATTTGTTTTAACTAATGAAGATGGTGAGCCTGACTTAATGACTGGCATGTTATTTCTGTTATTAATTTATACGGGCAGAAAGCTTTGGAAATGTGGGGTTGGGGGCTGGCTTTCCAAACCAGCATCTCAATTCCTTTGCTGTCTCGCAAATACACTACAACTGAACAGTTTTCGTTGAATTATTGCAGTATGCATTTTCCTGTATTTAAGGTCAAAATTATTCGTATGACAAGCACACTCGTACGTGGACTTCATCGTTAGCTCGAAGTAGGGTCTAATTTGTGGGTCTCTCACTCGCGACCCATTAATTTTAATTTAAAAAATCGATGACTGGTTGATGGGCCCAAACTAGTCAATCATTTTTACCCCGCAGAGTATGACAAAATATAAAATAATTACTCAAACCGAGACAACTGAGCCACTGTACTTTTTCCTGGTTGTCATAAACGACAGTGGTTATGTAACTACAGGTGCCTCTTACTGTATACACTTCCTATCGATGTACGTGTGTTTTGCCTCGCACACTCTTGTTTGTTTCGTAATTGCTCATAGAATTATGTTTATCTAGAAAGCAGTCACACACAAATGGTTTTCTAATAGGACGTTCAATTAATCCTCTTTGCGTCTCTTTGGATGTTGGACCGCTTTCGTTGTAAACACGAAAATGTGTTACTTGTTTGAGAAAGAAAGGTATAAACCTTTGTTTTTCGTAACTTGTATGTTCGTATAACGAGGGATGTCTGCGTGTGCATAATCTTTCTCGACTCGTAGTTTCAAATAAACCAGAAAAAACGTTATTTTGAGATCACGAAGTTCCGACCATTGGTGTAACACCAGACCAGACTCTCTACTTTGTACATGGAAAGCTGAAAGTGCGGATCTAATACCATGTCAACTGGTGAAGAGATTCCACATTCGAAGGAGGCTCCTGCCACTATCTTCAAGGCCTGTGCAGTCAAAGACGATGCAGGCAACTACATTCTACGCAACGTCGGTAATTATTTACCAATCGATGTTGCGTTATATCCCAAAAAAAAGTACATCTTCATCAGCACCGCTGTGAGAACCTCAGATCTCGAAAACAATATGTTTGTTTCGGGTGGAGAATGTTACGACCTATTTTATGCACTCTTTAACCTTTCGGCGCCGGAATTTTTTTATTTTATTTTTAGCACATTCTGTAAATAAAATGTGAATAATACAGGAACCAAATACGTTAGAATTATGAAACAAACTGCATTTTGAAGAGGAAAAAAACGGAGAGCATATACCATATTTAAAATATTCAGTACCTATATTTGTTGAATAAATATATATAATGCAACTTTAGAGGTTAGCGGTGCGGTACGACCACTATAGTTGACATTAGGCGTCAAAAGGTTAAACAAAATCAACGTTCAAGTGCTGTTTGTGCTATATACTGTGCTGTTTGTTCCATTGTTTCAGTTGAAGGTTCAGGACCCATATGTTACAGCCCGACCTAAGGCACTGCAGTAGTTTACTCACCCTCTCTGGACGAAAACACTGACGAAAACAAAATATTGCAAGGTGTTGGTTGAATGACGCTTAGTAAAGGCTCTACATGTGCATGCTGTGTACGAGTAAACTAATTGTGTTTTCTGTTAATTGCTGTTGTCATTCTGACACTAGGTTATATCAACAAAACTCTGGAAAACAGTACCTTGAGCCAAATATAAAACGATACTATAGAACGATCTTTGACGTCTGTCACTTTCACCTGTGGGGAAAATTGTATTTCGAAATTATTCCATTTGGCAGTGACATATAAGTCGTCACGCCTGCACATATCGGAAATACAGTTCGGTTCTTTCATGGTGGCCTCCGAGTTTCAGCTAAGTAGTCATCTTGGTCAAGTTCGCTCTTACGCCTGTCAACCGGTCGCGCGTGAAGGGTTAAGTGCAAGCATCTGCACCGGATCTTGAATGATGCCTACAGGACGACAAATTATGACCAGCCAAATAAGGGACGTACTAGTGGTGCTTGGACAGTGCACAGCGGTAGAACTAGCCCAATTTTCGTTCTCAGCTGGCTGTTCAATGTGTGGGATCTCGGGGAATGAGGAGCGGTTCGTTTTCGTACCTCCAGTACAGACATTCTACCTTCGATTATTCTTTATCTATTCGTAGTGTGCAATTCCCCAAGTAAAGCGTGGAAGTGAAAAGGACGGTGTAGGGACGTTATTTTATCTGACAACTGCCGTAAATCAATTCCCATCGGTTCGCTTAGCATATAAAACTATGACGTGCAACGAACAATGTGCATGTTAGATATGTTGCGTGTTTGCGAGTCGTAGCAAAACATTTGCAGCACCTGCTTTAAAAGTGGCGCGTAAAAGTGTGATATTAATTGCAATACACTGGACTAAAACGCGTGGACCCCGACTCACGGCACACTGGAATAACGCCGAATGCTGCCCTGGCTGCTGCCATGCGAAACGGTTCTGAATGAAGTAGTTATTTAATTTGTCAAATAAAATGAGGTTCCAGTGCAAGATATGACAGCTCAGGTAAGATGTTATATAGGGCCTGTCTGTACGCCAATGAGTCACATAATAACGAAGTGCTTATTTACTAGCATGTCTGTATGTAGACTGTCACTTCATCTCCCTTGGTTCGCTCCCTCAGTCTTCCCTCCCTCCCTCCCCCCTCCCCCCCCACTTCTGTTACTGTTATTCCGCTTTTGCGCAAACCATAGGTCGCCATGAAATAAATGGACAATAAAACTATTCGTATACAAATGCAGTGAAGTTAAGTTCTGGCATACGGTCAAGTTGGAGCGTGTGAGGCGGATCTTGGCACTTCGTTCCCCAGTAGAACAATAATGACTGCTCTGAAATTTACCATTGCCAGCATAACGCAGTCACGCAACTGTTCTTTAATTGGGGTACCAAAGACTCATGGCTGCAGCCGGCTAGGTTATCTCAAGCTGCAGTGCTTGTCTTGCACTCCGGTTGTGCCCTGTTTGAGTCTCGTCTGAAGCAGCGGATATACTGTGGATTTTTCCATTTTACCTTCCGGGTAATTATGGGATGGTACTTTACAATAGATTCTTCTCGTCAAACACGAAACTACATAAACTGTGCACCGTTAAATAACACGAAGGAATGAACGAATGACGTAGCTACGTCTGCACAGATAGGCCTATTCTTGAAATATAGTCCTTCATAACGCAATTATGTCTGTCGTGGTCGGGGGTGTGTTTGAGGTATTTGACGTTTCGGGAGTTACTATATTCACTCTTCAGAAAGTGGTTTTAAGTTGCCAGTTTCTAGTAGTTAACATCATGCTTTCTTTAAGAAACGGTGTGGAGTATTCAAGGCATTCTTGGTTAAGGCCAAAGTAAATGGATAAGTTGGTCCAGAGCAATTAACTTTTGTGATATGGGTTTCGAGAAATATAGACCAACTTCTTCACTGAAATTATTCCTATGTTGAATACTTAAGAGAAATGCTTTCATGGAAGTCCATTTGTAAATATGATAACTTGCTTCTTTGTCTGGCGAACATAAAGTTTTCATGAACTTGCTGGAGTAGATTTCAACCAGTTAAAATTGATTATTTGGAAACGACTTGAATTTATGTCACACCCCTGCCATTACGCCAAATAGCTTTATCTGGGAAGTTATGCAGGTAATCTGTCCGGTCTGTCAGTCACTTTCGAGCTTAAATTTATGTCACCCCAAGTGCATTTCTTGTTTAGGAAACAGTTTAAGATTTTATTACATAAATTATCATCGCCAGGCAAGATTTTACATTTTCATTAAGTTTTCTTAGATTATAGAACAAGATAATAAAACTGAATCTTTTTGACCTCCCACTGTGAACAGGAATACAAATCCAGTAATCGTTGGCAGCGTTCTTTGTAAACTGATCCATAAAATCCATAAAATGTTGCTAGTCATATAAATATTTTAATTCCTGTTTGAGTCCCCGGAACAAAGTTATTTTGGGGAATCTATTCAAGAAATTCGGCGCCTTATGTGGAATCTGAAAGTTCAATTCCATACCTAAAAGAGACCACCATTATTCCGTTTCCTGATCGAAATGGTACGTAGGCTACCTTATATACAAACTCCCACTGTGTACAGGTATGCGCCGCGTAACGACGTTTCGGTCAACTACGGACAGCATATACGACAATGGTCCCATAAGATTATGATATAATAAAATATTATAATATTATATTATAATACTTTAATATAATAATTGTGTTACAATTGCCTACAGTATTTAGTACAGTAACATGCTGTACAGGTTTGTAGCCTAGGAGCAATAGGCTATGTATAGACTAGGTGTGTATTAGGCTATACTATCTAGGTTTGTGTAAGTACACTCTATGACGTTCGCACAACGACGAAATCGCTTAACGTCGCATTTCTCAGAACGTATCCCCGTCGTTAAGCGACGCATATCTGTATTTGGTAAAGGTAAAGGTACAGCTATCCACGTAGGCCCGGACAGGCCCTTAGGGATCCAGGATCTTCAAGCTCTCAGAATTTCTAGACATTCGACACATGAAGGTGGCTAGGTTTTCAGTCCAACGCACCGGCCGTCTTACCACGAGGAAATACCCCTGGTACTATTTATGTTAGAGGCTGAGTCTATCCCAGCGCCATAGTGCGGCAGGAAGGATTAAATCAATCGAACCCGCGACCTTCCGGATTGTAGCACAGTGCCTCAACCAACTGTGCCACCGCGTGTCCCAGTGTATTTTTTAAACTCATTTTAATACTATAAGTTTTCTCAGCTCCCCTGAAGACTGCAGACAGAAGACCCACGCACCTCATCCTCGTAAATTTGAGCACCCTTTTCTTGGAGAATGATGCGGCATAGCGTAATCGGTATAGTGATTGCTGTAAGGGCTGGACGAACGAGGAATTGTGGTTATGTTTCTGGCAGGGTGCAAGAGATTTCGTCTGTTCGCCAAAACGTCCATACCGGCTGCGGGGTCCATGCAGCCTACTGTTTAGTGGGTAACAGGAGCTCTTTCTCTGAGGGTAAAGCGGCTGGTACGTGAAGCTCACCACTACCATCTCGTGCCGAGGTTTAGAATTCCCCACAAACCTTCATGGCTTTCACAGGGGAAACTTTATCTTTGGCATTTTAGTTGAGTTCAAAGTATAAAACTTATCGTTATAGTCAAACACCCAGCTCAGTGGAGGAATCTTTACTCCTGCTGACAGAATCATTTGCAGTTTTCGTAATATTGTGTTAAATACCACAATAGAATGAGCAGTGGGTAATAGTCGTGTTTACTGCAACACGCGACGATCAGAAACATTTAGATTTACCCTGCCATTCTTCCCTTTCGCGTGAAAGGTCGAGTTTCAAATCCATCTGGTAACCTGATCAGTTGAAACAGTGCCATTAAACGAAGAATTAACCGCATGTCAAACACTTCTTGCTTCGGAATTACATCTGAACGTCGGTAACCCGTACGAAATTGATCGTAAACATGTGCTAATAGCCGGTGGCGAAGGCATGTTTAATTATTAATTTTAAAGTGAAGTTGGCGTCACAATTGGTGTGGGGGTGGGGGGGGGGTGGAGTCGTTTCGACCCTTGAAGATGAGACCACCACGCTGTCTCGGGAGAACGTCGGGCAACAATCAACCAGTGAGGCGGCGCCACATCCCAAAAGAACGGAAACATCAACTGCACCGCTGCGAAAGCCTCTTGGAGTTATAGGTTAACTGTGCGGTTCATGCTTAAACCTCGTGGTCAACTTGACGACCTGGCCGCTTTACGCCCCTCCTCCACGAGAAGAACCCCCGGTATTGGGTGGGCCCCAAAGCCTGTCTGAAGGCTTTGTAGAAGAGAAAATACCGTGCCCTTGTTGGGATTCGAACCCCAATTCCTTCGCCGTTCAGCCTGAACATGTTTGAACTCCGAGGTTCGTGTTTTGCCGAATTGATGACTGTTTACCTTCTTCAGGTAGTCACTGAAGATTAAAACTGCAAGCATTCTTTGTTCCGTGCGACTTTTACGCACAAACACGCTCGCAGCCCACGCGCATGGGCGCAGGTCTGAACATGTTCCGGCCTGATCAACCGCATTGCCGCCTGTGTTTCCCGTCTATACTGACGGTCGCGACAAAGTGCCAAGTGGTGCCAAGTGCCTCTGAGTCACTTAGAGGCCTGGCGTCTCCCAGCCTGATTATATATATTAATTTCCTTTTCGCCTTTCTTAAGTCATGTTTCCTACAAGCAAGGACCTTTTCAGTCTCCGTAACTGTACATGTGTCTAATAACAAAACATCCTCAAAGCACTGCTAAATACGTAGTGAGTTTCAAAATCAAGAAAAGCCCAGTATGTTCGTTTGATTATCGCGTACTTCAGAAACCGGTTCCGTGATGCTTTTGCATGTGATGGTGCAATCACGTGAGCAGTTGTAGAATTTCTGACGGACAAGGCGTGTGTAGCTTATGCTCGGCCGGACAAAAAAAATCATCATTGTAATATTATGATTTCATTTACTTCTGGGTCTCTCAAATAGTCTTTTTGCCTGAGGACCTTCGAGGAACATTTTGATTTCAGTTCTTGTTTCTTCCACGTGTCAGCCACCTCATTCTACTGTTGGAAGAACACCTTGGAAAAAAAAATCGTGAATATTTTGAGAGCTTTGCGGAGGTGCGGTCCGGACGTGTTGAGAGCAGACATGTTTGAAGATACAGGAAATGAGAGTAGCCAAAGTGGGGCTGTTTGCAAAAAGACGGTGCAAGCTGATGGTGAAAAATCGTGGTAAAACTTGGGGACAGACAGGGACATAAGTATGGTTTTTAGACGTGTGTCGCAAAGTTGTGAAAAGGGACTTTCAGCTTTGTCATGTATGTCTGTTTGTCTGTCCGTCGGTCCGCCCGCATGGAACAAATCGGCCCCCACTGGACGGATTTTCATGAGATTTGATATTTGAGGATTTTTCGAAAATTTCTCGAGGAATTTCAAATTCTATGAAAATCTGGCAATGCTTACGGATACTGCACATGAAGACGTGTACATTTATGACATCTCTCTGAATTCTTCTTAGGATGAAAAATGTCAGGGAAAAGTTTTAGAGAAAATCAAAACACCCATTTTATGTTCGGTAACTTTTTTTTCCCCGATAATCGTGCCGTTTATGAGATAATGTGGGAAAATATTGTACAGCCAGACAGGTCACAGATGACGTGGCCAAATACCGCGTAGAAAAGATGCTCTTTGCATGCCAGAGAACTAAGGCAAGAACACAAACACACACACACACAAGTACACATAACATTTAATGCTTATTGCTGCATAATTGATTAATTCTGGCAGATATCGTAGAATGTATTACAGTAACACTTACACAGACTGAGAAACTTAATAACGACTGGCCTGTCATTACGTTCTGATTAGCTAAAATGTACGTCTAAAGAAGACCATGAGAAAACAAAAATTCTTTTGTATCTTTGCAGCGTTTTATGTAACGCGTGAAAGAGTACAAACTAGTCCGAATACAATTTCTTTCAAAAACTGGTACTATAATTTGCATTCCGCCGGTAACGTAAATTTACCATAAAAGCACTGTGCGGCCGCAATATTTTTACATATTTGACAGAGACATATAACTCAACAATAACAAACACAGAGTGCATTGTTGTGTTTCCACTGAAATACGGTTACACGAACGCGCCACAGTGTTGTATATACAGTTTCTATCTTTTTGGATTGCTAATTATCGTGTTAGTATCTGAAGGGATGGAACTGAATCCAGTTCCACAGCGATTGAGAAGATGGAGAAGATGAAGGAATTTATGGGGGAGCAGAAACGAGAAGGTAGGAGAACACGCAAGCTGATGGAGAAGAATAAAATTAATTTGGAAAAAGGTTTGTGCAAAAATGGATTAAATGCGTCGGTATAAAGTGTAACTTCAATTGTACGGAATTTTTCATGCTTCATTCCGTCTTGATTATCATGATCCGCTGTTAGTTTCATCGGTTATTATATCATTAGTGGTAACGCGTTGCCATTTAAGCGTGGAAACTGATAAGGCTTTCTTTGTTTGTACGTTTCCTTCCTGGGGCTCTGTTTCTGTTATTTATTTATTTATTTACTTCCTCACGAATAGTTTATTTAACAAAAGCTGTTACTAAGGCTTGATAGCTTCAAATAATTGGTCGTTGGTGGGTGATAAATTGGAAGAAAAATGAAATAAGGCGGTTGTAGACACACACACACACACACATATATATATATATATATATATATATATTCATATTCATATACATATATTCATATATATGTACACACACACACACACACACACACACACACTGTATGTGTCCAGATGTCCCTCGCTTATCCGGACTAAAATGATAGCAGGGCTGGTCTGAATTACCTGGGAATCCGTTTTACCAAGTCGAAATTCTGTCGTATAGAACATACAAAAAAAAATCATTACTCAGTGCTAAAGTAAAACTCCTTAAAGCGGAAATATTGTACTTAACAGTAAATAATAATAATAATAATAATAATGTACTGTAGTAATATCTTCATTGGGATATACTGGGTTATAGCTGACTCAAAATTGTCCGGACACCGGTCAAGATTCTACCCGGGCCACTCGCCAGTGCATATCGGAAACGATACACCTTCAGCCATGCCGCTGTCATACGTCACTTCGCCACCATAACCAAACTGTTCTCAGGCCCACGCACCCTCCTGTCCACTGTGTGCCGAAGGCTCGTCGGTGGTAGAGTTGTCAGAGCATGGACCGGAATAAGCAGATTTAGAAAGGTGTCGGCCAACTGTTTGAGAACCGGTGACGAACGTGGCCTTCTGGAGATTCCCAACCGAACCGCACTGCATAATACTGTTTATGTGCTGCTGTAATTCACACACATTAAGTTGCTGAATACTGAAGTTTTAATTAGCGCTATTATGATAATACTGTACGTATGACGTAACAAGATACGAATCGTCTATCCTGTAACCATGTACATGGAGCAACAGTAGCTATTGTGCAGTGTCGAGGGTTCTGGTGTAAGAAACGTAACAACCAGGCGGGCCACGACCTAAACCATGAAGTCTAATGTAAAGGTAATGAGGCAAAATCCGCCCTATAACAGGCCTCGAAGGCCCAAATGGGGAGTAGATGTATAGCTCTACTCTTTCTTTAACCTCAGCGCTAGATGACGGTGGGTGATCAACACACCCTGCCGCTTTACCCCCGGGAAAGACCCGGTACCCCTAGGATATGAAGCTGGGCAGGCCCCGGAGCCGATCTGAATGGGTGCGGAAAATTTTGTCTCCACCGGTATTCGATCCCCGGACCGTCTAGCCCGTAGGGATTATGAAGTCTAAGGTACCAAGAGTGACACAGGGTTCTGCGCAGAATACTTGCAACCTACTGTCCTGTTTATGACATATTAGTCCAGCACAATTAATAGTATTGTTAATGTAGTTTCATTTTATTTTATGAATGTCCCATTACTTATAGAGACGTACGTAGTTCGTATTCACCTACGTTCAGTTTGTCGTGCGTAACCTCCTAGTAAACGCGCGCGTATTGTGAGCACGGCAGACCCCACAGTCAAAACGGGAAATTCGTTATCGTCGCACAATCGCCGTTACGTGGATACTTATTCGTCAGGTGTCAGTGTTACAGACCGGCTGTGCGTGTCATTCGCAGGAATGTCAGAACAGGTCAAGGTATCTACATGTCTCCACCCTAGTTAGCTTTTGGTTGGCTGGTTGTTTGTTGATTCAATGGTCGAATTAACTGAGCGAGTATTCGTTCCTCAACGTTGACACTATTCAATGGAGCTAGTTGGGCACTCAGAAACTTTTGGTTAGGGCATCAAGGATTAACTTAGGAGGAAGGAATCCCGTAGTGGTGATCAGATGTGTCGGAATTTCTTTGACTACCAAATTTATGTACTACAAATACCACGATGAAAATTCGTGGCATGCACGCTTCCACGAATTTGTAATTACCATGTTCTGGCAACTGAATGAGTGATCACCTAATGAAGTCTATTCTTGCATTGCCTCCTACGCTCATTTAAGGTTACTGTACTTTGAGAAATTAATCGACGCAATATTTTCACTTGGTACCAATGCCACTTGCTTGTTGTATCCAGTGTGCTAGAACAAGACATTAGGTGTGAATACAATTGTCAGCTGTTGTTGCTATTATGTGAAAACTGAAGCGAAAACATCACGATTTACAGTATGCAGTAAATCAACAAACATATTAACATGCTTGTGGAACCTGAAGCTTCTAAATTGCTTTGAATTCGGTTTCACAGACACGCTGCAACAACGTCGTAATAGTCCCTGTGGTAGTACCTCACCCTATTAAAATCCGAAGACTATGTTTATTGATTGATGGTTTTCTTGGGTTTCTTAGTCACTCGAGGCAAATTCCAGGGTGGTATCTTGGAACATGGTACCATCTTTTATTTTCACAGTTTTCCAATTTACGAACTCTTTTACAGATATCCAAATATTTAGAGCCACACGTGGGTAAAAGAATGTCGTTTTACAGACTGTTTCTGAAATATAATTTGTGAGCGTGTCTGTGTTGACATGAGTGCTTTGATCCTTCGACAGAGTTATGGCCCATTTATTTGAAAGAGAGAAGGATAAAGAATGAAGTGTAATTCCGTTCGCAGCAATGCTTTCCAAACTTGTTTTTACCCTCTGACCGTTTTTGGCTTCGAAAAATAACCACGGATTCGAACATCCTTGTTTAGATAAATGTAGGGTGGGCGGGTGATAGGTATCTCAAATTAAAATTCTATGTCTCAGAAGCAATTATACACACGTCATGTTAACAATCTTTCGTTTTCAGATTGACACAAAACTCGCTGAACAATAAATTGTCAATTTCTGTGTATACATTCCATCTTACCTCACAGGCTACTGTTGTGAAGAATGGTGTTGCTTTTTCGTCTCACAGAGGCCTTTAAAGTTGGGAGTGATGGCAGACAACTAAATTCTCATGTCGGGTACTACATCAAGTGTGTAACGATATTTCGATTTTGTTGCCCTATAACTTGAAAATCCAGCTTCGCACAGATAAACTGTGGGAAACGGAAGAAGTTTGAGCACTGCATATTTAGACAGCAAATCTTCCGCTGTTCTGTTCTGTTCTGCTCTAATCTGTTCTCTTCTCTTCTCTTCTCTTCCGTTCTGTTCTGTTTTGTACTGGACGGACAGACATGACGAAGCTAATATTCGCTGTTCGCAATTTTGCGAACCCGCGTAATAACTACGTCACGTTCCTTGTAATTGGGTTGACGCTCTTTGAACTACGTCTAAACTGAACTGGTCATCCGTGGTGGTGGGTGTCACAGGTAGAGATTACTAAATTTTGTGTAGCAGGTGCAACAATGCGAGTTTGTTAATTTAAAGCGCA
>Ga0131853_10017724_pt1 | contig 12967 bp, 9 predicted proteins | sample TergutLab28metaG_FD_92764 | JGI IMG/M metagenome (GOLD analysis project Ga0131853, IMG submission 92764) | Labiotermes labralis P1 segment gut microbial communities from Petit-Saut dam, French Guiana - Lab288 P1 (version 2) (version 2) | ecosystem: Host-associated > Arthropoda: Insects >...
ACTCCATGGTGCAGAGTCCTTCTTGAGAAGCTAACTGGTTTGCAGCTAGTCAATAAATTCCCCGCATTTCACGGAACCCGAAGGTTCATTACCGCACTCACAAGCGTCCGCCACCCGTCCCTATCCTGGGCCAGCCCAATTCAGTCCATATACCCACATCCCACCTCCTGGAGATCCATCCTATTATTATCCACCCATCTACGTCTAGGTCTCCCCAGTGGTCTCTCTTTCCCTCCAGTTTTCCCACCAAGACTTTATACACCCCCCTCTCCTCATCCATACACGCCACATGCCCAGTCCATCTCATTCTTCTCGATTTTATCACCCGCACAATATTGGCTGAGGAGTACAAATCATTTAGCTCCTCGTTATGCAATCTCCTCCATTCCCCCGTTACCTCGTCCCTCCTAAGTAAATACAGATTACTCAGAAAGAAATTTGTATCCTACACTGCATTTCTAAACTTCATACATTTCTGCATATTTAGTCTTCAAATTTTACAGAGGTGATTAACATACTACTGGGGACATGGAATACTGAAAATTCATCTTTGGAAAGGCGGCTGTTACGAAAGATGGATGGAAGTATTGTTCAAAGCGTGCTTTTATGTTGGCGGTGTTGAATGTTTGGGGTTCTGTCACATTAACGAAAGATGGACGTCAATTAAATATTCCACATAACATTGTTACGAACAGAATTAAGTACAGGAAATTGGAATAAAATGGCATAAAATTTTGTTTTTCTTTAAGAACGAAGTAGTAGTAAGAAAATTTTTGACATCTCAAACGAAGAAGACGGAAAACCCCATTTTTACCTACAAGTTCCTCAGACAACCATTCTATTGGTCCGATAAACAATATTATAGTCATTCAGAGACACTTAAAATCAAGGTACAGTTGAACAGGCAAGGACGTAATGCTCGTCGACAAATTTCGAGATTGTAACACTCAGTCAAGCGTACGCAACTTTCAATTCTGCCTAGCTACTAACCATCCTGCATGTTCCATAACAATGCACGATTTTAGTTTCAGCTGAACAAACGGAAAAAACAGTAAATTATACAAAACAGAATTGTCAAACAGTGGCCTGTTCTATCATTATTTGGTTTTATATTTTGGTTCTTTTGACATTCTTTAAAAGATATGAGGAAGCAAGTCTATTCATATACAGTTCAATTCAAACTAATCCTTTTCCGAGCCGTTTTTGGTCCTTATATTTCTTGGTGGTAAAGTTTATGTCTTTTTTAATGTTGCATTGTACTTTCTAGAGCGAGAAAATCTAATTAAGTACACCTTCACATATTTTGCTTAAATTAAGTTTTAACTTATCATTCTAATGCGGAAGAACTCAGTGTCAGACCCCGATCACTTAAGCCGATTTTTATTATATTTGGTAGGGCACATCTCACAATAATTCCAGAACAAGTCTCCTTACCTCAAGCTTCTATCTTCTTTTATGCTTAATTATCGCTGTCATAAGCATACAGACACGTTTTCCTGTACAGATTGTTAGCCAGTATTATATTTGTGCACGTATTACTTACAAAATTCTGCCTTAGAAAACTCTCTTCTTCTGAGATACATTAAAAAAATACGAGACGCGGACAATACGGGGACTTTTACAGTCCTCTGAACTGTTATCATATTTAACTGATTGCTCGCATGCAATCAGGTGACAAAAACACGTATATATTTTTTATGTATTGCTGACCGTGCATCTCAGTATAATCTTAGTAATTAACCAACTTAATGCACAAATTTTTGTTTTATAATAATTCACACAGAGTGTGATGATACCAGATGCTGTATAATACAATTTGACCTCCTGATTATGAACACAAGAGTGCTCGAAACATGTAGAGTAATATAATAAACTTATTATAAAAAAAGAATTTGTGCATGGTTAATTACTAAGAAAAACATGTATCCTAGTACGATATCCTGATATGATAATTATTATTCAACAGAAAGCTATTAAACACTCAAAATTTTCCATAAAATAAATATGACCTTTCATTGCATTAAAGGCAAAAACTCGACCCCTTTGACTGGCAAAACTTTATTGGATAAAAAGAGGTAGAAAATATAAGTTGCTGCTGCCCACACAATGAAGGCATAGAGGGTAGCAGATACACAGTGCCGCTCATGTTCAACCTCGACGCTAGACGGGCATGAGTTGTGAAACCCCGAAGCCCCTGACGCTTAAACCCCGGGAAATAACCCCGATTTCCACTGAACAGGATGCTGGGTGGACCCCAGGGCCGGCCTGGAAAAAGTGACGAAAAATATTTTCCCCCTGCCTGGATTCTAAACCCGGATGTTCTAACCCTTAGTCTAGTCACAGCTATATAAAATGTTGAGTAGTACCTCATGGAGAACAAAACATGTGTATTATGAAGTTATTTCGACTAATAATATTGAAGGAAATTATACGTTACTCTAAGAAGAAAGTAAAATTAACACACAAATTTTCAGTGTGAGAAAATCTGAATTCTTTGCATTAAACAAAGCAGCTATAAGGCTACATGAACGCTGCTAACCAATACAGGATTAACTGTTCCGACATCCTCCACTGCACTGCCCTTACGAAGGGAAGAAAAGTTGTTATATTTCAGACTGCAAACCCACTTCACAATACCCTTCTATCCTCTACCACTTGACATCTTGTTTTCATACACCAGCAGCTCATTTGTTATTTGCTAAGTGATATAACAAGTATTTTGTGACACAACAAACAGGCCTACTTTAGGAAACAGATGAAATTAACGAAGTCAATATATTCGACAGTGCATGTGACGCCTTAATCACAAACTTAAAGAACAATTGCAGTAGAGAAACGCAATACATAAAATGAAAATTACTACATATAACTTAATGTTGGAAATTTAAGGCAGGGTTCATACATAGCATATGGACAGTAAAGGTGATATACATGAGCTGAATTACACTAAACCGCATTCAGTATGAAGACAATGGCAATGAATTTAAAATTACATGTGTAAGAATAAAATCAATGAACACAGACAAACATGGACAAATGAAAATATCTATAGAAATTCAAAAGTATAATCCCAGAATCTCCGGTAATTGAGGGGCACGTTGACATGGAATGGGTAAGTATGTGCTGTCGAAACAGGCTAGTTTACCTCCACCGCCATGGAACAGGGGCAAAAGAAGTAAAAGAAATTCTCTTAGAACACGTCATTTTCGCTCAAAAACACCATTAATTCTTTCAGAAAATTTAAATTGAATTGGCTCTGAAGCTACATAATTTCATATACTGGAATCAAATATGAAAATATAGTAAATATTTGCATTTACAAGTAAATTATTCTTCCTTTTATTGTAGAAATAGTTAACCGCCTCGAACAGTTGTAAACTGGCATTACGCGTTCAAATTAGACAGCGAAGCGAAACCTCTGTATTTTCCGCTACTCTGTCATGTATCGCGAGAGGCAATAATCACACACACAGTATCAAAGACACGCAATACACAAATACGCGCACGTATGCATTCAGTAGAGCTGCTGCCTACCTGTGATTGTGCGGTGGTTTGGTGCAGCACAATGACATTCCAGCGTTCAAAACAAAAGACCCCGTAACTGGCAATGTTTGATGCCATTGCTGCCGAGAAAATTCACTATGTGAGGGAAGCATTATGGACGCTGAACAAAGAGAACAAGTTACAGCTCAACTTTTTAGTTTAATGAAAAAAATTCTGTTCTATAGAGAAAAAGCTCTGTCCAATTCAGATGCTCTTTCGAATGCTGCAAATTAGTCTGTTGAACAGATCGGAAAGATGGAACGAGAATGGTGGAAGAGAGAAGAATGGTAAACATTGTCTATTGTTTAACTAACGATATGCTGTTTGAAAGAAGTAAGTCAGAGAATAGTAGCTGTAGTAAAGTGAAGTCACTTCTAGTGGGCTGCATCAGTCAACAGGTTAGAGTTTTGTGTTCAAGAACATTCATATAGCGAGAAAGTATCCATGGTTATAAAATGGACGCCTTCAATAGCTTTAGGATCTTCTGCCGTTGAACAGTTACGCCTTAAATTTGTCACTCGTGCACGTTATGTGCGATAATCACGGGAAATATAATTAAATTCTGTAATACTTTTTATTCGTATTCAATAATACCTACAGCTGCTGTTTCAAGAAAACAGCTAAAAAAAGTGCAGCTGGACTTGAAAATCGGCTCCTCTCGTGTACTGAAGACAGGATGAAACACTTAAAACTTACGTTGGAAGAACCGAAGATATTTTTACCTTGCACAACCAATATCACAGAAATAGATGTTTGCGTACTTCATGTCAATGACAGTTAAGACTCAAACAGAACTATTTAAATCCATTTTGTGTGCGTTCGCAAAATTGCGGAAAGCCACTATTAGCTTCGTCATGTCCGTCCGTCTGTCCGAATTGAGCAACTCGGGTCCAACTGGAAGGTTAGTCATGAAATTTATATTTGAGTAATTTTAGAAAATCTGTTGATAAATCCAGGTTTCATTAAAATCTGACAAGATTACAGGGTACTCTACATGAAGACCAATATGAGCTAACAAGCATGTCTTACTCATTTCTCCTTAGAATGGGAAATGTTTCAACTAAACTTTGTACAGGATACCAAAACACATTTTACGTTCAAAAACCTTTTTTTCCTCCAAAATCGTGCCACTTATCTGACAATGTGCAAAAAATACTGTACAGCCGAACAGGCCACAGATAACAATATGGCGCATGTGCACTGCATTTAGGATGTCTAAGGCTACAGACACACACTCAAAATATGCAATATTTACTGTTTTTCCATTTCAGCAATGGTTGCAGAAAAGCGTCTCAATGTTACATTCAAATGTATATTGCTTATGTGTTTATTTACAAAGTAACAGAACACCATACAACCTTCCTTTAGTCAAAAAGTTCATTACAACATGAAATGAGTAATTAACTATGTCCATGGAGAAGAAAATCTCGCGCTCTTCATTGCCGTTTTTAATATAGCCAGTGTTAAGTTACATTCCGAGACAACTAAATCTAGCATCGCAGCTCCACGTCTGTGCTTGACACAATATTAAATAACAGTTTCACATTATGTTAAGAATTAACAGTCGATAATCGTATTTGTAAATAGAAAAAAATTGTAAAACTGAGTTAAATACACGTAGGAACCTAAAAGTGTTCTTACTTTCAAGAAAACGCCGAGTTTACGTTACAAGACAAATGACGTAATAACATTTTTAAAAAAACAAACATTGCCTGTGCAAACCAAACTAACCCCCAAAATGTGTAGTACGAACTCTCTGCCTGTTACGCAACGCTCACGCAAGCGGTGCAAGTACCGTTAGTTAAACTCTACTAGTGGGTCATAATTGGACGCCACTTCCTGACCGTGCTAACATCAATACAGACATCTCCTAGTTACTTCTGACAGTCTGAAATATTTGACGGCCACTATTTACTGATATCCATATCGATAAATTTCTCAACAAACACGAACTTGTATCCACTTCAATACACTTTATGCCTTAAAAACAGATTTAAGAGAATTTGGCGGACCAAAATATTATCTGCTTAAAGATTTGAAACTCAAATAATCCATTTAGGCTCTCAGGGTTAGAATTGGAGGGATCATTTCCAATTACTGTTAGAGTATTTACGCTTCGCAACGTTTCAAAACTTCCAAATGGTGCGTTCCGGGACGCAGGGAACTGAATTCGCCAAGGCGTTCTTTACGCCCAAAATACATATGGCTACCCCACACATGAATAGACGTCATTCCATTTACGCCCATAGGAAAAATGCAGTTCTCGGTGTAAAGATTTTAAAAAAATATACAAACACGTAATAACTGCTCACGTACAACTGAACAGATTATATTCTTTAGCTAAGACAATACGTAACAAATACGGAAAAATTTCATGTACTAATCTAAGTACAGTATGTATATATATATATATATTTAACCTTACCCATCCGCACACAACTCACACATTCAACAGCATTATGTGGAGGTCATCTAGATTGAATTTCACCCAAGTGTGTCAAGACAGCCAAACAGTACGGGTGGAAACTCATTTAGGCCTTAAAATAACGCAGGACTGTCAACCAGTCGCTTTTCAAGAAATTCAAGACCCACTTAACTCTTTAAAATACCTAGACTACTGCATTCCCACAATAAACCGCAAGCGGCTTAGCCGCTGATAATATGTCATAGACGCAGAGACGGACGGACGGATATGGTACACACATAAGCCACTGTGTTTCCACCCCTTAAAGAGCTCTAAGACTAACTGATAATTCAACATTCTTTAATATGTAATTAGTAATTCAACTCTTTTCTATGGCTCGACAGCCATATTGGGTCTCGGCTTGCTCATTGTTGAAATTTCGAGAAAATACTCAGACTCGCCACACACGGTAGGACTCCCCTGGACGAATGATCAGCCCGTCGCAGAGTCTTCTACTTGACAACACACAACATTCAAAAGAGAGAGAGAGAGATAGAGAGAGAGAGAGAGACATCCATGCCCCCAGCGGAGTTCGAGCCCGCAATCCCAGGAAGCGAGCGACCGAAAACCCACGCCTAAGACCGCGCGGTCACTGGGATCGCCTTTATTCAATTACATTTCCCATATATTATGTTTTATCAATATTTCTCTGTTAACAATCCCGTGTTCTGTAAATACGCAATATATGTTTGCTAAGGAATTCACAAGCTATAACCGTCACGGAGCGAAAGTAGATACCTGCTTGTCATGGAAGTCAACTACTGTCGAAGTTATCCGCACTGGCAAAAGGCGTTACTCTAACCGCAACGGATCTGTTTTCCGAGCAGGTTACACTTTGTGCACAGAATCTTGCTTCACAAAAACAGTCCGACTGTAATATATTCGAACAGTGTAACTGAAAATAAATCTCAGGAGAGATGACAGGCCATCCCATATTTCTAAATGTCATATTAGTTTCATGCTAGCCTAGAATGTTTTGTTCCCATATTGTAAGTTGCAATGGTTTTGACAAGTGGAGCTGTATAAGGACATAGGGTAATTAATCAGAAAGTTTCATTTCGGAATGGTTATGCTCCATATTCATCACTATTGTATACTGAGGTAACCTGGGTTGTGACACCGTGTCGACTTGCAAGTGGATAAAAACATTTCGGGAAACATTCTGCCTCCATCTTCATGGTCGAAGTGAGTTCGGTGAGGAAGAGTTTGGATTTTACAGGCATGTTGACTTGTACTGCAGTCACTGAGAACACTTTGGGAGGGGTGGTATAAAACATCACGACTGAAACTCCAAACACTTCGTCTACACAGCCAGAAATTGTTACAGTAAGAGAAAAATGAGGAACCAGAACAGAGGAAGAAAGAGAATTTTCAGACCCTGAAATTAGACAAATAAGAAGATAAAGGTAAAGCAATCCCATTACAGGCCTCAACATGACAGTACGGCTCCAGGAGGCTGAGGCTCCCAGAACTTTGAGACATTCGGCACATGAAGGTGGCAAGGTTGTCAGCCCTAAGCACCGGCCGCCTTTACCCCCAGAATATACCACTGTTGGTACTCATTTCTGTCACAGACGGAGTCAACCCCAGGGTCATAATGCGGACGGAAGGATCATGTTAATAGAAAATCCCAAATTCCCCATTCGGAATCGAACCTGAGAAATAAGATAAGAACAGCGTTATTTTCCAAATATGTGTAGCATCAGTGTTTCAGGCTTTTCTGTCTTAAAAGAGTTCATTCTAGCACACTGCAGTGCCGAGTGTAGCAATTCCATCTATTTTCCCATTACAAATTAACACTTCTGACATTTCCTCTCATCGAGGCCTACGGTAAGTAATTAATGTACGGACCCCCGATCAACAAATTCATCGATTTCGATTTTTATGGAACGATGAAAATTCCCTGAATTGTACAGACGCCAATAAATTCATCGAATGGAAAGAAACCAAATAAATTCACCATACTCTATAGAGACCCAATTCCATGGCCGCAACTTCATTAGTGTAATCTTAGCAATTGACCAACTTAATACACAAATTCTTGTTTAATAATAGGTTTATTATATTCCTCTACATGTTTCGAGCACTGTTGTGCTCATCATCAGGAGGTCAAATTGTATTATACAGCATCTGGTATCATCACACTTGTAGGTGGTCGTCCGGTGAGCAGTTTGCGCACCGGACGGCCACCTACAGAGTGTAACGATACCTGATGTTGTATAATACAATTTGACCTCTTGATGATGAGCACAACATGCTCGAAACATGTAGAGGAATATAATAAACTTATTATAAAAAAAGAATTTGTGTATTAAGTTGGTCAATTGCTAAGATTATACTGAGATGCGTGGTCAGCAAAACATCAAAACTTCATGAATGTTTCACATTAACAAATCACCAAATGATATTTAAAACAAAAGACACTTAAACCAAATTTAAAAGTTCAGTTTCTACCTCATAGAAAACACTCCTCTTCTATATTACGAAGGCCAACATGTTCGCGATATATCAAAAAATAATTCTGGTTTACTGTGAGATTCATGCGATAGATACAAACGCACTGTGGAAGGAAAAATAGGTTTTCGTGTGGAAGCAGGTGGAACATACATCAGATGTTGTGAAGCATTAAGTTATAAACTATATTTAACAATTCCTTCCTCGCAGAGAGCAGAATGCTGCCATTACAAGAACTAGCCAGCTAAAGCTGTTTAGGAAAACAACAGCCGTTTGTTCTGAGAAACACGAACGAAAAACAGTGCACACAAAATGTACAATGGCATTAATTTTAAAGTTGCTGGTTTATTTATGTACTGTTTTGCTTTAAGGGGCGGAAGTCTTTCCTCACATTTCGCAAAATGACGCACAATATGTTATACGCCAATCTTTGTGTCTTTTTTATGAGCATTTCTTTGTGTAAATGGACTAACTGAAGAACCAGTTTTTTTTTCAGCCCACGCTGCCACGCGCTGCTGCTGCTGCTGCAGCAACCATTCGGTCACATTCACTCTGTTAGCTGCTGAGTCTCAGACAATTATGGATGCCAGTCAGTTTCCAAAGAAGTCTGTCCAATCGAAATGTGCAACGTAGTTAATAGCTAACTTAATAGCACGCGCTGGCTGTGCTGGAGTTGCTGAACGGGTCGGTAGGTCTTCTGCATACTGTCAGTTGCAGGCCTACACTTGGAGATCAAGCCGACAGCTCTTCACAGACTACAGAAAAGCACAGGCGGTAACAAATTATAAAGGGTCCACTATTGGTGCCTTCGATCTGTTATCGTCTCTTGATCAACTATTGCTTTTATTTTCCTTGTATTAATATTACTCGCAAATAACGTCAATGCAATCGAAATGCAATCACCATTTTCTTTCCTTTTTCACGTGGGATGGTACGTTTCACCAGCGTCTCTGAGTCTTATCTCGTAAAAGTCGAGATATCGCGTTTCTTGTCCTCTCGTGAAAGGCGAGATGTCGCATTTCTTGTCCTTGTCTCGTAAAAGGCGAGACACCGCGTTTCTTGTACTTTGCGTAACGGGGGAGATACCAAGGTTTAAGTACTTGTCTCCTCAACCGGCAAGATATAATGTTACCTGTATCTGTCTCGTAAAAGTAGAGATGTTCAGATCAACGTTGTTCCTTTGGCTCCATTTCGTAACTCACAGTGAAAATTCTCGCTCAAGAGGAAAGGCAAAACTCAAAAATGCACGTAAATTTTCATGAAAAATGTGTTGTTTTTCGTCGACTTTAAACAAAATTAGAATGAATCAACATATTCTAGTACATACCCCAAGCATAGGCGTTAGGTGTTATTTAGCGACGCTGCCCATGAATAAGTATGAGGCATTAGTGGAATGATACTGACATGAGAAAACGGAAGTACTCGAAAGCAAACCTGTCACAGTGCCACTTAGTCCGGTACAAATCCCATATTGACTGGGCTGATATCGGAAAGTTTCTCCGCAGCTAAGGGCCGGACACTAACCGCCTAATCCATGATGCGCCTCTTCCACATGTGAAACTTCACGAAAATCTGTCCGGTATGATTTATGTTGTTCCATCATGACAGACGGACGGGCGGACAGTGATTGCTTTTATCTCTGAGAAAGGGTCTAGTAGGCAAAGCAATCCTGTGCACGTCATGTGACATAAGGAAGTCATGTCACATTTCCTCTCCTTTTCACCCAAGTACGAAAATAAACATACATGACCAGTTTCAGGTCCCGGCCGCTTTATCTGCGGGGAAAAGCCGAAACAGGAGGGTTGACGGGCCCCAAGGCCGGGTTGGAGGTTTTGGAGAATAGAAAAATCCATTGTCCGTACCCGGAATCGAAATATTATTCCTTTGTATTCCCGTACACATAAAGACTGAACGATTCGAACTGTCAAACACAGCTGCTGAGCAGTGAAACTACCGTTTCGTATTGGTACATTAAGAACACGTTCCTCGGCAGGCACGGATTGTCTTTACTTTCCTCGGCGGCCCCAAGAAAAATGATCCTTAAATAACAGAGAAAATTTCACTGCGCTGTTACAGGTAAAATATAATATAAAATATATAGTACAGTCATACATAGCTTTATATTTTATTCGATTGTACAATTATACACTCCATCTGTTCAAAGATCAGCCTGAAGATGGCATTAAAACTGGGCCGAGACATGTAGCTGCAATTATAATCCAATAAAATATAAAGTTGTGTATGACTGTATTATACATATTTTTATATTATATTTTAGCTTATATTCGACACAAAGGGGATGTCTCACTTGAAAACCTTTTTACAGTTATAAATTGTAATTGACAGATACCGACTACAAATCTCGACTTCTTTACCAAGTATCGTGTATTACATTTTTCATAATTTTCCTCAGTCTTTCCACGCTAATTCTCTGGCCTGGTCCCAAAAACTCTCTTCAAGTTAACCCAATTAGACAACTGATTTTTAAAGAACTCATTTAGAGACCCACGATAGCAACAGAAAATGACGTTACTGTCAGAATATCGAAATGTTTTATTTCAGAATTGTTAAATCATTCAACTCTGCAATACATGAACGGAATATTAATATTTACACGTAAATTAAGTTTTCGTATTCCTTTTCTAAAGAAATGCGTAACCTGTATATTCCGGAACTTATCAAGGCGTCCGGCCAAGTCAGCAGATAATTCATTAACTTTATTGACTGCTTGGAGGAGAATAATGAATTCCGTTGTTGACAACTGAGTTATCGGCGCACTTATAACACACATGGTTTGTTACTACAGTAAAGATATGAGCTTCAGTCACATGACACACGGAACACTGTTCTTCAAATTAACGAACCTGTCCTTCCAAACAGTTTTTACTAATAAACATCAGTTATCTTAATATTTTCCATGTTTTAGTGCGTTATACACATATTAATGAATCTAACAAAACGCACTTACAGGTAGTTCTTCTATATTACCATGAAATGGTATTATAATACACACAATTTAGAGACTATTACCAATACTTAATGTTACAAAATTAAGTAAAGGTAATATAGCAAAATTACATAAAGTGAATTTTGTTGGACTCAATATCCGTCTAACGTCCGGAAAATGTGCAAAATGTTGAGATTATAAACGCCTAACAGGCAAAAACAACCCACACTTACAAGACTAGAAGCGAAAATTACTTGAGACAAACGTGGCTATATCGGAGATGAGAATATTATACAATGATAACATAGCAACAATATCTGTTAGTGTATGTTGTTGGACTTACTATTATAATATAATATAATATAATATAATATAATATAATATAATGTGGAGGCTATAATTAAAGGGGAGAACATTGTCAGGTTCATTAAATGCCAAAAAATACGATGGCTTGGTCACATAGAAAGAATGCAAGATACCGCAATTCCAAAAAAGATGTACGGAAAGCTGTATGTAACAAGACGAAGAGGAAGACCAAAAATCAGATGGCTGGATGACGTGTCCACGGACCTGAGAAAGATGAGAATAAAAGAATGGACAGACAGAGCAAGGGATCGAGAGGCCTGGAGGTGTATTGTAAAGGAGGCCAAAGCCCACCCCGGGCTGTAGCGTCACCGAAGAAGGAGAATATAATATAATAAAATATAATATATTATAATAAAGTATAATATAATATAATATAACACGATATAACATAACCTTAACATAATATCTAATAATATAGCAAGTACACAATCGAGTGAAACAATTTTTTATTAATTAACGGGATATTCTTTTTCCCTTCTTAGAAATTCTATCACAATATTCTTGACATTATATTTCAAACTTAGAACTAATAGTAGCTGTGCACTTGCTTTCCGCTCCTCTGCGATTCACTTCAAACATCCATGTTATTACGCATCAGAAATAAAATCCCCTTTCTTCTTTGGCGTGTTTCATAAACTAATCTTCAAAGCGTAACTCTTTGCACTTCAAAAGCCATTTTAATTGATAAAATAACCACGTGATCAAACAACATTCAATGTTGTTGAGACACTGAATGAACCAACATCCTTCTGTGTGAAGCTCCTGCGTTGTTTTGTAAATTGGAAACATTCCTCACATTCCTACAACAAGTGCAAAGAGACAAAGAAAAGGCGCGAGTGTGTGTATGTGGAACACCTCGTGTCAGGCTCGACAGAACCTGGGAAGTAAGCCTTGCGGTAACAGAATTCCTGAGGGAGGTTTCATCTTGTATCCAGCAGCAACATAGAGATAACAACTACAACTGTAGCGTGGCAAGCCAGAAAAGACAAGTGACGCAGTTACAGGCTACAAACATCAGCAAGCAGGAGACATCTGTGACTGTATAACCAACCCCCCCCCCCCCCCCCCCCCACCCAAACAAACCCAAAAAAAAAGGGAGAGGAAAAGATAAAAAGAGACCTTATGGGGGGAAAAAGAGAAAAAAAAGGGGACAAAGAGAGGGGAGGCGAAAAAAAGCAAAAAAAAAGAACGTG
>Ga0131853_10017725_pt1 | contig 12966 bp, 10 predicted proteins | sample TergutLab28metaG_FD_92764 | JGI IMG/M metagenome (GOLD analysis project Ga0131853, IMG submission 92764) | Labiotermes labralis P1 segment gut microbial communities from Petit-Saut dam, French Guiana - Lab288 P1 (version 2) (version 2) | ecosystem: Host-associated > Arthropoda: Insects >...
AGATGTAAGCATCAGCGTTGGTGAAAAATCAGCTGGAGTGTACCACGGCAATCCATCCGAATCATAATTTATCCCTTCATTACCTGAAGGAGTGCCGCCTGTTTTAATGGCACACAAATATTTTAATCGCCGCATTTTATGCCCCATCATTTTCTCAGCTCCTTTATCTTTACTGCTAGTTGGCTTTCAATTTCAAAGAATTGATCAAGCAAATCCTCGGCTTTAGGTGGCTCAGTATGTTCGTAAAAATATCTAGTGAATGGGAACTCCGCGCCCGCCTTTCCTTCCCACTCATAGTAGGCATCGGAAATATGTGGATACACTTCAGCCTTGAAATAATCTTCTTTGTTTTGATTATAACGAATAATCTCACTATCCTTTGTTGCGGGGTCATAGAGTATATTGCCTTTTTTATCTCTTTGTACCACCGCTGTCTTATCCATTACGCTCATTTCGTATGCAATCTTTTCTATCATTTTTGCGGTTAAGCCATCAATACTTGCAAGCAAAGTTTTTAGATGCTTGATAAACGCTGCATAGTCTTTGTACTCAACTCCATCGGCACTCTTTTTAAGCGTAGCAATAATCGCCTCGACCATTATCTTGCCTGCCGCTAATTTTTTAAGTTGGGTTTCTTCTTTATCGGTGCGAGGTGCTTTTTCAGCCAATTCAGCATCTAAGGCTTCGTCATAAAATGTTTTGTTTGCCGTGAATAATGTGCTGACGCTCAATGCCTCTATTGTCTCTGCAACTATTCTGCCAGAGCGCTGAAGTGGCTGCCAAACGGCATATTCTCGATACAAAAACTCTTCCCTATCAAAAATCTTGCAGGATTCACTATTCTTAAAAGCAGAATATATTTCAACTATTTTCTTTATTCCTGTTGTAGAAAGTTCGCGTCTTTTTTTGCCAAGTGAAGTATTTAGTGAGCGGAAAAAAGTTGCACTAGTCGCATTAATAAGTTGCACCTTGTTCTTTCTATGCTCCGCTTTGTTTTTAGACAATATAAACGCATAAGTAGCTATGCCCGTATTATAGAACATATCGGTAGGCAAAGCCACGATTGCTTCGATGTAGTCTTTCTCTAGCATCCATTTGCGGATTTGACTTTCACCGCTGGTTGTGCCGCCACTGAATAGTGGTGAGCCGTTTGTTATTATTGCAGCTCTGCCTGTTTTGTCGTCCATTTTGTCTATGGCTGCTTGCATGAATAACAGCTGCATATCGCCACCGCTTGGTAGCCCCGCACCAAAGCGTCCCTTAAATCCTTTTGCGTGTTCTTCTCTTACTGCTTTTTCTACGCCCTCTGCTGCGTCCTTGCCGCTCCAAGCTGTGCCGAATGGAGGATTCATAATCACTAGGCGCATTTGCGTACCATCAAAACAATAACGACCAGTTGAGACTTCGGGCTTCATGGTGTCTTGAAATCTAATATTCTCGGTCTTCTGCCCTTTTATCATCATGTCGGCTAAGCAAATAGAATATGACTCTGGGTTTACTTCTTGACCAAACAATCTGATATCTGCAGTAGCGTTCAGACGCTTGATTGCCTCAAAGGCGGCGGACAACATCCCACCACTTCCGCAAGCTGCATCCAGTATGGTAACCACTCGCATATCGTCATAGAGGTCGTCTATGCCCTCTGCCATTAGTAATTGCACCAAAAGCCTTATAACCTCTCTTGGCGTATAGTGGTCTCCAGCTTCTGCGTTTTCAGAGAATTTGCGAATAATCTCTTCAAACATGTAACCCATTTTTATGTTATCTATCGTTTCGGGATTAAGGTCTAATTCCGAAAACTTTTTGACTACGCTAAATAGACGGTTGTTGCCGTCCATCTTTTCTATCTCTGATTCAAAATTTAACCCTGCCTTTTTGCTCAGGAGCATGGTGTGGATTTGCGAACTAAACCCCTCGATGTAGTCGACAAAATTGGCTGCTATGTTTGGTGGGTCATCTAGCAGCTTTTTTAGTGTCCACGGGCTGGTATTATAAAACGGAAACCCTGCCACGCTTTCTAGCTTTTTTGGCGGCAATGCTTGACTTGACTTAGCAAAAACATCTACCACCGCTTGCTTAGTTTTGGCGAGGGCGCATTCCAGTCTACGGATAATAATCATTGGAATAATTACATCCTTGTATTTATCGGATTTGTATGGTCCGCGCAAAGTGTTGGCAATAGAAAACACTAGAGCAATTTCTTTGCTTACATTTAGCGGAGCATCGTCAGTCATTGTTTTGTGGTAAGTTCCGTTTGTCATATGTGTTTTCCTTTTATGCGTTAATATAAACGAATGATTGTGGTGCAAAATTTACATTAAAGTCTTTTAATGTTTTAGGCTGCCTAAATGCCTTTACCTCGCCTAATTTGTAGGCATAGGCTTTTTCTCTGCCTGCAAAATATGCATCAAAGAACGCTTTATCAACTCCACCTTGCTGGTGTGTTTTTGCCCATAGACCCTCTGGGGTGTCCTCTATGATGCCCTCTATCTTAACTTCAGCAACTACTTTCATTTCGGGGTAGGTGCTGTAAACTATAATAGACTTAATGTCGGACTTAGCCACGCACTTGCGATATTCAAACCGCTTTATCTTTTTTAGTATCAAGTCCACGAATTCGGGATTGATTGATATTAGAATTTTTTTCATTGCTGTATTCTCCTAAAACCACCTAAGGTCGGCTGTGCCTGCTTCTTGCAATATCGCTTGAAAGTGTGTATCCTGCATCTCAGTGAATGGCCTTGGGCCATTTGGGAAATCCATAATGCCATTATCCCATATCCACTTTAATGTAGGCCGCTTATCGAATGTGTTTATTATTACAAACCTCACTACACCCAATGTCTTGGAGCATCTTTTCCAAAGAACCTCTAGCTCACTTACTGTAAAAACACTTCTGTTCTGACATTCTGCCATAAACTCTTCTTTACTACTAAATTTGGTGCGAATCTCTTTAACTACCCCAACAGCTGTGAGCATTGATGAATATGCCTTTTTCTCTTTATCGCCCATCCGATAAACAATAACCAAATCCCCGTTGTTTACTGGATTTTGCGTGGCCGTAGTAATATATACTTTTTCTAGGGCATAGCGACAAGCTTCATTCGCAACGAGGTCATCTAGCCTCCTTTCCGCATCAGGTATAAGCCTTTCATGGTATTTTGCCATTATGGGCAAATACAATTTTCTCTTTCGATATTGAACCGCTGGGAAATTCCACTTAACGCATTTAGCTATATCGTATGCTATATTCTTCACCATGACGGCCTCTTTTCTGCCGTCTTTATGAGACTTAAAGCCATGCTCGACAAAGCCCCAACTTTCTAATAGATAAACTAGCCTTTTAATTTCTTCTCGATCTTTGAAAAGCGTGACATATATCTCATCTACTTTATATTTATGCGCATGGTCAAATATGATTTGAATAAATCTTTCGCCTAGCCTAAAGCCCGACGACTCGACTTTCATCGTACCAATCTTTAATCTACGCTTAGGTTCGAATGCAGGAATAATATCGCCATAGTCCTCTTTTTCGTCCTCTAGCTTTAGAAATAAAAATCCTAAGTACGCAGAGTCATCGCCCTTACAGACATAGACCTCGCTGTTTGCTTTCTTCTTGAACCAGTCCTCAAAACCTACATAGTCTTGCTTAAAGCTGCTAAAAAAGTCATTATCGATGGCACATTCAGCAAAAGTTGTAGCCTTTACTGCAAGCGATTTATATTTAATGAGTTCTGGTCTTTTGTATAATGCTCCCGATATAAAACGATTGCTATTTACTACTCTATTGCCAAGACCAAACTCTGCAGCATTAGCAAGCGTTCTGCCGTCTTCGGTAATTAGTGCATCTACCACTTTTGTATGCACAGCAAAAAGCATCGCATCGAGTGCTAACTCCTCTGCTGTTGTGCCTGCCACTGGCAAACTATCTACAAACGCATCATGCGGTGCTACAACATTTAGAAGTTCATATCCATGCGTAAGCGCTAACCCATCTTGTGCGCTAGGATGTATCATCGTCTTAAAGTCTAGCTTTTCTAGCCAGTAAAACAAATTTTTCATTGTTTCGTTTTTAGGTTCTCTTAATTTGAAACGAATTATCTCTGTTCCTAATAGTGCTTTGATTTCTTTCACTTGGTTTCCTCCCGCATCATTTTTTCTACCTCAACGGCATCTGTACTGAAGTCCATTTGCCTTATGTGAAGGGTTATATTGCATTGAGCAAACACCTGCTCTGCTTGCCTACGCTCTGCTTGCTGTAATTCCTCAATGTCCTTAGCAGAGTACGACTTACCATCGCGCTTGTCAATATTCTGAATTGCCCTCTCAACTGTAGTTTCAAGTAAAACAATTGCAGAAAGACCTAGCTTCCCAAACACTTCTTGCGGCACTTCTACCACCTTGTTATCTCTACTAAATATCGCAAAGTGACCTGTAAGTATAAACGCATCATGCTTTTCCTTTAATTCGGCTACAGCATCCGCAAGAATATTTTGATTGCCGCCAACATCGCTAACATGCTTTGTCGCTCCGTATGCCTCATTATTTTTGGCTGTTATCAGTTCGCTTGCATGAAAGCATGGTAGTCCTAGACTTTTCGATAATTGTTCGGCTACTGTTGACTTCCCCACGCCATAAATACCAGCTATAAAAATCACACCCTTTTTCATTACGCTTCGCCTCCCCATGTAGACTCGTCGTTAAGGTCAATCCCCAAAGCAAAAAGGCGCTCGTATCTATCGTTGGATATTACTACGGCTATCGGCTTTCCGTTCTTGGCAACAAAAGTTACCTCATCATTATTAGAGATTGAAGTAATTATCTTGGAGGACTGCCCTCTTAAGAATTCAGCCATATTACGATGACCAATTGGTTTTTTAGGTTTCTTCTTTGCTACTGACATCCATTAAACTCCTTAGAGAATTTGCAACCTTTATAGTATAGCATAAAAGTAATTGCAATTACAAGCGATTTTGACATACTTTTTATTACTTTTTTTATCATTCTATTTATAGTTATAATTGTAATTACTTTTTCGATAGAATAAACCCCACATATTAAATCGGCTGCAATAAAAAAACCGCTATCTCTAATGAAAATAGCGGTCAATATATTTTTTAAGTTACGGTCTCACAATTTTTTCATATGCCTTCTTTATCATTCTAGCCATGAGTTCTCTTCTTTTTTTTAGGAAATCAAAATAGTCCAAGTTTTGCCATCCATACGGCAACGCATGACTTTCTAGCATATCGTCTCTAGCCTCACTCGACATATCATTCGTCCACGCTTCATAATAAAAGCTTGGAGGCTGATTACTAATTTTAATATTTGTTTTGTATTCCAACAGCGCAAAGTTTGCTAACTGGTTATAATCTTTTTTAATGACAATGCCTATGCCTTTTAAGTAATCCTTTGGGAACAAGTGGTGGTATTCTAGCGACTTTTTCGTTCCCCTCGTACTTGGGTCACCTAAATCTCGCACATGTCTTTCTGAAAACATGGCTTTCGGGTTCAAGATATTTTGTGCCGCACAAAAAGCCTTCCATGCTCTCGCTTGAGTAGATTCGCTAACAAGTTCATTTGGCAATGTAACTGTAAAGTAGTCATTCGTAAATCTGTCAGCCATCCTTTTTCTAAAGTAATCTGTAAAAATCTTGCCTTCGCCTTTTTCTCCAATCTCAGCTAGGTCTGCCTCCATAATCGTTTCAACCGAACCTGAATAATATCCAACTGTCGAGGCAAAAAATATCCACGCAGCAATTAGTTTATTAAGCTCCCTATCTTCTACCTTGAAATCATGCTTTCCAATTAAATATAGCGCATAAGCATTCGTTAAGAGACCTTGTGCCAACTCTCCACGCACTAGCACTCCCGATTGCGGTATGCACTTTGCAAAATCCTTTAGGGTTTGCACATTAAGGGCATTGTCTAAAAATACTTTCAGCTTCTCCAGTCTTTCAACCCTAAGTTCCTCAGAATATTCTCTCTTATCAAAATCTCTACCCCTCAAAAGAAGGTACGCATACTGCAATTTTGCTCTTCTAAATCCGTAAGACATCACTGCTCTGACAATGTCATTGGGCTCGGGATGAAAATACAAATTATGCTCCCTTTTACTTGGATCTTGCACAGACTCGCAGAACAACTCTATCTTTTCTCTACCTTCTTTCCAGTATGTGGACATTAGAGTTAGTATGAAGTCCGACTGTTTTAGACTAGTTCCTTTTGAGTTTACCCTAACAAAAATATCAGCCACGGTTTCTTCGTCAGCATCGCCCTTTATCATAATAAGCGGAACTGTCTGGCTGCTTAACGCAAAAAGATTTTTTAGGTTTACTTGTATTGCCAAGTCCGTGTCAGCACAAATGCCACCTCTCCTTTCTCTAGCCTTTACGAGCCAATTGTTTATAAAATCAAACTCTCCTTCCTTCAAGGCTTCACTAATATCATATACCCAATCAGCCGATTTTTGTAACGCAGGAGTTGCCACTTCAAATTTAGCACTGACTGGATTAAACGATATTATTATAGTTTTGCCTGCAACTTTCACTCCCTCCAAAATAGCATAAAGCGAGGTTAATCTCTGTTGACCATCAATAATCACACTAGAGATTGCACCAGTTGCGGCCCTATCCACTTGACGATTTTGGTCGGCATTTGGAGATTCCCAAACGATGATTGACCCTATAGGATAACCCTTTATCATGGAGTCCAATAAATCTCTAACCTGTGTAGCTTTCCAAACATATCCCCTTTGCAAAATGGGTATCCCCAGCTTGTTGGTTCTAATCTCTGATATTAAATCCTTAATCGCACGATTGCGAGGTTCATATAATGTGTTGCTCATTTATTAACTCCTTGTAGAAACCTACCATACAAATATAGCATATTTTTTTGTATAAAGTAAAGCCAAAAACCGTCATTATTCGTAAGTGTAAAAAAAGAGTAAAAAAAAGTCCCTCAAGTGCATTTATACACATTTTATTGCTTCGCCAACGACAACAAGCCTCAACCAGTATATGGTTGAGGCTTGTTACCATTTGATAAACGCCCAAATTAGACAGGCATCATATCTATCATTGAGCCATCACAATCTTCGGTTGGACAGACAATTAGCCCAAGTTCATCAACTTCAGCGTTGTTGAACAGATACCTTTCGCCGCAGTGAAGGCACTCAACATGAGTATCCCAACTGCTTCCTCCAAATGGATTATTCTTTAGATAATATTCCTTAGTAAGCTTCTTCCTCTGAGTGCGCTGCGCATTCCCGCGTGTCTTATTATGAATACAATCTTCTTCGCTTACTCCTCTGCCCAAGAACCCTTGCTTGAATACATCAAGCTTAGTCTCGTCATTAACGGTCTCAAGCCCGTTAGACATTAGGAAATCTTGATAGTAGTTTTCCCAATCCTCTACTATCACGCTGGGTGCGATGTTGGTCATAATACCGCCAGTCTCGTCTCTGTTGTCTAGCAGCAGTTTGCCTATCTCTAGTGCTGCTTCGCTCGCCTTAATCAACTCCGTCCATTTTTGGAAGCCAGCTAACCTAGCGATGATGTGCTGCGCATTCATTAACGTGAACGGCTCGTCCTCGTCGACGTCGAAACTCAGTACGATTTCATTGACATCAAAAAAACGAGGCTTATAATCGTATATGCCATCGTTCTCTTCGTCAACGAACTGCGTCTTAAAATCTCGCAAAAGATTTTTTGCCTGCAATTTGAAATATTCTATTCTTTCCATGATAATACACTCCTCTCCCTTTTAATTTTAAGCCTATCGTCTAAAAATTTGTTGCATCCGTAATCATTTGCTTTAGACAATAAACCCAAATCGGGAAGGTATTATCAATGTTGGCTGATGAAATCTTTGCACGGACGAGCAGGCTTGCCAACAAGCCTAACTCCATTATATCACCTTTTTATTCTGTTGTCAATAGTATAATATGCCCATTTGTACTTTTTTCATATAAAAGCTTAATAAAATATGTGTCATTGTCGAACTTTGTCATTGTTCTTCTTTAATGCAGCACTTTTTATATTTCTGCCCTGAACCACATGGACAAGGGTCGTTTCTACCAACTTTTTTGTTTGATGTTCTTCTGCTAACACTAGATCCAACAGGTATTGGTGCTTTTACATTAGGAATCATTCCTTCTCTTATAAAAGCAATCTTTCTTAGATTATAAACTAATTCCAGAATGTAGCAAACATATTCAAAGTTTTCTATGCAAAGAAGTGCTAGGTCAATAAAATAAATTTCGGCTATGCTTGTCTTCCCTGCACTCTTATTTGTGTATATTATCTTTTGGGACAGGTTGTCAATCTCGTTATCAAAGTGCGCTATTGCGTTTCTTACCTTATTATCTAACTTTAATATTTTGCTGTACGGCTCTGATAGATCCAAATGGTCCAACCTGTTAATTTTAGAGCGAAAGTCTAGCATCGCTTGGTATGTAGCCTTGCCTTTCATTTTGTCATAACCGCCACGAACCTCAATATTATTTAATCCAATAATAATATCGATGTTTTCTAGTATCCATTCAAAACTGTTGGCATAAAAACTATTCACCGCATCATAGTTGGCGGTCATAATTCCGTATATATCCTTATCAACTCTGTCAAATGTCCCTGCGTGATGCAATACCATAACAGGAATTAGTTGACTATAAATTTTAGAAAATTCATCAATCAGTTTTATCGCTTTCTTTTCTATGTTTACAAATCTATCTGCTAATACCGAAACGAATCTATCTAACTCATTGAAGTTCGCTTTATCCATAAGAAGCCTTGAACCAATAGTCATATAACTTTTTATAGTGTCAGGAGGCAATGCACTACCAATTCCCATAATTAGTAACTGATGAGTTGCTGTGCTTGCGTCTAGTTGATTTTTGATAATAAAATGCTCTGCTATATCTTTTAATTTGGGAGCAAGAATATCTATTTTATTGTTCCAAAACAACTCAAAATAAGACTTTAACTCTATCCATGTATTTGAACAATATCCCGAAAAACTCATTACCCTTCTTAATAATTTATCAGAATCTTCTATCCCTCCTATGAACTGCATATTACGAATAAACGGCGTAATCATGCTATCCAATGCGTCGTTGTCATGTTTACACATCTTCCTTGTAGGAAACTCAGCTGATAATTCAACCACATAATGTGCTTGTTCTCGGTCAGCTTCTACTTTGATGCTATTGTTAATTTTATAATCAATCCGAAGCTTTTCTTGGTCAATGGCTACCTCTCCATGAATGTGCGATTTGCATTCGTGACAGCAAAAATTGAAAGGGATATTATAATACCCGATTTGAGACCTTAATCTTATGAGTGTGCTACAAGCCGCACATTTTATAAATCTGCTTTCAACCATAGTGTGAATAATACCAAGTCATAAGTATAGCACATATTTTCGTAAAAAACAAGCCAAAAACCGCCTCGCTTCGACAATGAGCGAAAAAGTCGTAGAAACGCGTCAAGTCTGCTTAAAGGTTTTTTACCTATTCATTCTCTAGCCTTTGGCAACAAAGCGTACACAGCCTGAATGATGGCTACACGGTACTTAATGGGTCCTATTATGTATTGTGGACTGATTTATCGTTATTTGGTATGCGTGTTTGACACCCTACTTGTCTACTTTTTTGCCCCTTTTCAAAAATCTTGAAATAAAATCAAAAATCAAAACAATCAAATTTGGGGGCTTTTTCGGCTCTTTTCTAGAACTAAGACTTTTTTAGCGGTGTTCTGTCCAAAGTCGGCTCAACCGCTCTTTTTGCACTTGTGCGGTGGGCGGATTTCAACTCCCGTCAAAAGCCTTGTTTTTGCCCTGTTTGCCCCCTAAAATAGCAAAAAAGCACCACTTTAGCACTAAGACTAAAGTGATGCTTGTTGTGGCGGAGTGGGTGGGATTTGAACCCACGCACCGGTTTTATCCAGTCTACTCCCTTAGCAGGGGAGCCCCTTGAGCCGCTTGGGTACCACTCCAAAATATTGTGCGTATGAGATTTATAAAAAATAAATCCTTTCAAACACAATTATAAAAGATAATATCTCGCATACAAATAATTGTCAAACAAATTCACCTATCCATACAATAATAATTTTTAATTACATTAAAAAATAAGAGGCTAGAGATTCAAACTAAATCTCTAACCTCTTATTGTGCAAAGTAATCACACTAATATCCATATTTCCCTATCTCACTTTTAATGCAATATCACCGCAGATTAAATCTGAATAGCTGCAAGATAGCGTTTGGATATTTTTGTTGTCCTCTATTTCTACTAAAAATACAGAGGGGTAAGTGCCTTTGATACTTCCGTTTAGTTCAAGTATGCGTTTTCTGCCTTTGTTGACTAAAACACTAAGTGCTTGACCTTTTAATCCGTCAATGTGCTGTTTTGCTTCTTGAATACTCATGGTTGCTTTTCTCATGATTGAAATTATTGCCGCTTTTTAGTTTTTTCATACCTCTTTTACAAATTCTCTATCAATCTCGCCACCAATACCGTCGAGTCGTCATCTATACTTCCATTGCCGTTATATAATACGCTTTCCATAATTCCTTCACCTAAAATTTTGGGGTTGGTCGTTCTTAAAGAATTGACGCTGGCAGAAAGTCTGTCGCCGTCAAAGCTGTCGCTTACTCCGTCTGTTACTAGAACTATTTGGTCGCCTACTTCTAATTGAACTTTTGCAATCTCTGGAATTAGTCTTTCAAACGCACCCATCGGCGCGCCCTTGCCGTCTATTCTTAATACTGTATCGCGCCGTTTTATATAGCTTGCAGGAGAAGCCAATTTTATCATTTCAACTTCGCCTGTTCCTAAATCTATCACACAAATATCAAGCGCGCAAAAATGTTCTTCGTCAGTACCTACGCTTAAAAACTCGTTGACGCTTTTTAACACTAATTCGCTGTCAAAGCCGGCGCGGTAAAAACTTTCTATCAAACCTATTGCCCTACTAGAAATTTTTTCGGCTTTCTCACCGCTGCCTACCCCGTCGCATAATGCCATCATAAATTTGCTGTTATTTATTTTTATGAATGAATGTGTATCGCCCGATTTTTCACCCTCTACCTTACTCTTTGCCACCGAGCCAAACACAATGTCATAGCGCGGCCTTGCTTTTAACCGCAAAGAACAAAAGCCGCTAAGTAGCGTGTTGTCGATTGCTGTTATTACAAAATTATTGCGCAAAACGCGCGACACTGTTTTTTCTATTATCTTTCTGTCAAACGATTCTAAACGCACAATAAGCACTATCTCGCCGCCTGCTATAAGTGCCTCGACTGCGGCAACAGCAGCGTAATTTAATTCTTCAATCAAAACGCGTTCTTGCTTCATTTCTGTCGAAACGGGTGTAGTGATACCATTAGCTAAATCCGTCAGAACTTCTGTCATTCCATACATTTGCGCGGCAACAATAGCGCGGGATTTTCTTTCTAACTGCGTCTTGGTGCAAACCTCTTTGCGCTGTTCGCAAATTTGGCTTGCCGTTTTTATAAGTGTAGAAAAGTTGTGGCAATTTTGATTGAGTAGCGGCGGCATATCGTTGATTGACGCCCGCCCTTTTTCAAAAACTGAATCCATCATTGCCACTAAAGCCCCGTCTAGCGCCTCTGCGTCACGACTGCATGCCGTGTAATAATCGCACAACAGACAACAGCGGCTTTTTAACGCGCCTGAATAGTCAGGGATAGGATTAGAATACTCGCGCAAAGACTCTGCCATTTGCCCAAAAACATCTGCGCTTCCATTCAATTTTTTTGCTAAATCCGCACGGTTTTGGTTTAGCATAACGCGTCCCGCTAGCCTCGCATGAACCTCAAAAAGACGCGCCTTTATACTTCCGTATACTTTTGAAGGAATACAAAAATATATAAGACCCGCGCCTGCAACGGCAATTGTCCATAACAGCGCGCCATACAAATCAAAGAAGAAAAAGAATCTAAATAGTAAATATGCAAACACGCCCGCAAACGGCATAATGATTTTTGGAGCTGTAGCAAACGCGCCTGCTATAAGCGCAATCAACGCAAACCCTGCAATTGCAAATATATCCAGCGTGACCATCGCATGCCCAATACCAAAGACAAGCCCGACCATAACCGCCTTTCCTACCGACGCTACTTTAGCCGCAATATAAATCATAAGCACCGCCGCAAGCGCTACAAGCGGAAAACCAAAAAGCGGCACGACGCTAAGCCCAATTGCCACCGCTACAGTCACAACACCAAGACAAATGCTTTCGCTGACAACCATTTGATAGCGCAGTTTTTCTAAAAAAACAGGACGCATCGCATGATGACAAGCCGCTGCAAAAATAGGCAATACCGTCGCATGAAGAATATAATGCGCCAAGCCAAAATCTTGGAATGCCCAAAACACAGCGGGTGCTAACCCAGAAAGAAATGCCACTATGTATAAAAGCCAAAAAAGATTTTTAGTAGATTTTACAAGCAGCATCTTTGTTCCGCCGACAAACGCAGCAACAATAAGAGCCGCAAAAAGTCCAAAGAGTCCTCCGCCTAAAAATTCGCCCACAAGGTAAAACGGCACTAAAAAACTGTACGGTACTTTTAAAAACACTAACGCAATAAAAAAGCCTGTTGCAAAAGGTCTTGTATCATACAAAGACGCTAGCGACAAACTTAACATCATGCCAAAAATCGCCGCGTACTTTAGCACACTTAGCGCTGCGATTTTTTTTGCCTGTACCTTTTTTTGCACAAACGGAACCGCCTTTGACTCGCGCCCATGCATGTTTTTCTGCACCACCTGCCCTTTCATGAAAAGTAGTGTAGCATATCAGAATATATAAATATTGTATAGTTTTTACGAACCCTGTCGAATCATATACAATTGAAAAACAACTCAACAGTGGGGCATAAAATAGTGCAAAACGACTAGACAAAAATTGTATTTTGTAGTATTATATAAGGTAAGGAGATTTA
>Ga0131853_10017726_pt1 | contig 12966 bp, 5 predicted proteins | sample TergutLab28metaG_FD_92764 | JGI IMG/M metagenome (GOLD analysis project Ga0131853, IMG submission 92764) | Labiotermes labralis P1 segment gut microbial communities from Petit-Saut dam, French Guiana - Lab288 P1 (version 2) (version 2) | ecosystem: Host-associated > Arthropoda: Insects >...
AAAGCACATGTTTATGAAATGAGGGGGGGGGGGGGGGGGTTGCCCCCCAAAATCATGTCGTTCATGAGAATGTGGAAAACCATTGCAGAACCGGACGCGCCACAGATGACAGTATACACCGCGCAGTGCTTTGCATGCTGGATAACTAAGGCTACAAACGCACACTGAAAATACATGTAATACTTATTGCTATTCCATGGCAACAATGGTTGCACGATTGCACCTAAACACGTGCATCGCCTGTCTTGTTCTAAGCTGTGTTATCTTGCAACATTTCTAAGCTCTGTATTAAGGGACTCGTCTCGCAAGTTTGAAAGTTTGATTGTATATTACTGATACCTTAGTAATTAAATTTATGGATTTCTTTGGAAATGTGCTACAGAGTAAACGTTTGAAAAGACAGTAACAAAATAAAAATTGTGTTCGGGAAGACATTAACGACAGACTGAACTGGGGAATCGATGTTACTTTTTTGTGTGCTAATCAGACATGTAAAGATAAAAATGTGCAGAAACATAATTTTGTCTTGTTTTTACGGGTATGAAACCTTATCTCACACATTTTTTAATGAGAAATAACTAACAAGTGCATATACAGGTATGTATATCTATTATAATCAGCGTAGCCACCTACATGTTTCGGCCACATATTGTGGACATCTTCAGGGAAGTGTTCTTTGAAGGAATACGACACAGAACTTTAAAAAAATACATAAATATAAAACGCCACGTTTTAGACACAAAGTGTGTTTTTGGGCTACATGTCACTGTCAGTTATATAAAACATTGAGTGTTGCACAACAATTTTTTATGGCGAATATACGTCGCCGACAACAATGAAACGTACGTAAGTCTTCATGTAAAGTGCCCATTGTTGCATTGAAACAAGCTCGTGGCCGTCTTTAGACGTAAAATTTGGCTTAACTGCAGATAGGTCGTTGAGTTTTTGTGTTGCCGTAAAACATTATACACGACGAGACGATATTGTGAAACAAAGAATGTTGAGTATTGTGAGTGTGTGTCTGTATCCTTGCCTTAATTATCCGGCATGCAAATCGCACTTTTTCTGCGCCGCACTGTATTGTCACCCGTGGCCTGTCCGGCTGTACCATATTTTCCCACATGATCTCATAAACGGCACGATTTTCAGAAAGAAGTTATTGAATATAAAATGTGTTTTGATTTTCTCTACAACGTTCGTCTGAAATATTTCTCATTCTAAGTAGAATTGAGTGAGATATTATCATAAATGCACATAGGTCTTCATGTAAAATGCCCGTCTTTCTTGTCAGATTTTAATGAAACTTGAACATTTTCTAGACAGATTCTCGAACATTACTCAAATACCAAATTTTATGAAAATCTGACCAGTGGGAGCCGAGTTGATTCGTGCAGATAGATGGACGGACGGACAAACAGACATGACGGAGCTAATATTCGCTCTTTGCGAACGCGTGTAATTAAATCATTTCTTTGCCAGTATAACAACCCCCTAGTCATTACAGTTACAAGTCGAGTACAGCATTGTTTCAGAACCCTGCTTTTTTATGTTCCGGCAAAATGTTTCAGAAATATAAATTTTACAGATAAACGCCATTTTTAATACTCATCAAGATCATCTTATGGGAAGTACTTCTGAGGGAATATTCAGTTTGTAAAGAATTGTACACACTGTAGGCTATTAGGTGTCGTGAAAAAGCGAGAGGGAGAACAAAAAAGCAGTTCGAAGTTTGATATTACACTAGACTTTAAGGGGGATGTGAACAGCATTTAATTATGCTGCCATAAGAGGTGGGATCTGGTAGCCGGATTTTGCGACGTTCTAATTTCGTGGTCTTCAGGACTAAGACCAGATATTAAAAAACCAGTGACTAACTGCTCAGTGTAAAGAGCCGCAACTTCTCTTGTCATGAAACTCGAAGTTTGATACCGCTCATATGGAATCGTGTTATTGGATTTTTTTAAATTCTTTCCACTGGACGCCACCTTTACAAACTTCTTACTGATTATGTAACTTAATATTATCCTTGCATTACTGTACCTATTTGTGGTAGTTCACTTAACGACAGTATTAGTAATGCAGGCTGCGTGGCGTCGAATGACTCTGTGACTGAATAATGAATGGGGAACAATGTTGGGGTGGAAGTGGTCGTGGCCTAATTTACAATTCTATCCTGGTATGTGTCTGAAAGGACTAGAACAATCACGACAGTCAGTGTCCGCCGAGATTCGAACCGGTGACTTCCCGAATAAAAGTTAGAAGCGTCACCTAATGAGGTAGTGTGTTCGCGGTTTCGAATTGTATTGTATTGATCTGAAAAAAAAATAAAATTTGTTATTAGAAAATAGTAGAATTCGTAGCCGGAATAGCTCAGTCGATATAGTGACTAGACCACGAATTATACGACCGAGGAATCGTGTTTGCATTTCGGGCAGAGGCAAGAGATTTTTTTCTCTTCTCCGAAGTGCTCAGACCCAGCATCTTATGCTGTGAGTACCGGGAGCCTTATCCCCCGACCGTAAGCGGCTGGAGCATGAAACATTCCGTGCCGGTTAAGAACGAGTGGAGCTATACCTCCTCCATATGCCTTCATGGGGTGTACAAGGACAACTTGTAATAGGAAAGACATGTGAAGTATAACTGAAGTTCCTAAGATGTATTTTGTGAGATCAGTAGCAGTAATTGACACTGCCAGGAATCTAAGGACAACCGCTGATGTTACTCGTAGAATTTGAAAACTAATAATATTACAGATAGAATTTATGACTGCCGACATAAGAGGCTGGGTAATGTCGGAAGCTTGGAAAGTTATACCAAGGAAGAGGAATGTTGTGGAAATAAACAGTCTGTGTGCTAGAATGCAGATGATGGTCTTTTCTTAAAACAAACTATTCCCTTCTTTTATATTCCATGCGAGTAATACGAACAAATGAAGGCAGGTGGGCCGTTCCGTTAAAGACCCTGTTCAGGTATGCCAATGTGTCTTCTTACAGTTACGCATTTATTCGCGGTTTAAAATGCCTAAAAGGATTTCCCAGCTGATATCAAATACTGAACCCTGCCTCCAGACACTGATTCCTGATTTGATCCTTACATTTACAGGATCATAACCTCTCACGTGGTATCTTTGTTGATTCTTAACGACGTCATGCACAGTACATTGCTCACAAGTGCCTTGATTTGAATCCTTTATAAGCAAGCAAAGGCTGTAGTGGTGGTTAGTGAAGTTGTCCCTGTGCTTGCCGTGCAAACATACTTCAAACTGGACTCATTCTTAACCTACACCTGCCCAGTTTCACGCACCGGCCACTTTTACTCTGGCGGAAGTAGCCCCGGTACCTATTGAATTTGGGTTGTGTGGGCCCCAGAACAGCTATGGTCTCTTTGGAGAAGAGATAAATTCTCACCCATTCCGGAGATCGAACCAGTCACTAGTCACTATACCTACTGAGATATCCGGTCAATCAGTTCTTAATATTTGTAGGCTAATTAGAATTTAAATGTCAAGGGACTGTAAACACAGCAGAGATACCGCAGTGTTGCCTCGTGATAAAGTAGTACATATTTCGAAATTGATGCGGGCTTGGTTATTCCAAAATTCTGAATTATCTTTCGTGACGTATCTTAATAGGCGCGTTCGTATAATTGGGAATAGTGAATGTTAGCTTCGTCATGTCTGTCCGTCCTCTCGCATGGAACAACTCGGCTCCCACTGGACGTATTTTCATGTAGTTTGATATTTAAGTAATTGTCGAAAATCTGTGGAGAATGTTCGAGTTTATTAAAATCCGACAAGAATAACGGATATTTTCCATGAAGACCAGTCTACATTTCTGATCATATCTAACGCAATTCTTCTTAGAATGAGAAATGTTTCAGACAAAAGTTGTAGAAAAAATCAACACACGTTTGAAGTTCAATTCCCCCCCCCCCCCCCCCAAATCGTGCCCTGTCTGGGATAATGTAGAAAAATATTTTAGAGTTGGACAGGCCACAGGTGACAATATGGCACATGCATTTTGCGTGCTAGATACCTAAGGCTGCAAACACACACTCAGAACATGTAAGAATTACTGCTTTTCCACTGCAACAATGGTTACACGAACGCGCCTTAATGTTACGTTATAATACATTGCCTGTCTTGCTTAACGTTTAGAAGACAAGACACGATCCTTGACAGAATACACAAATGTGCTCTCAGAAATAAAAAGATTTGTGAAGGGACCTAGGGATAGACAGAAAGAGCAATTTAATTTTCCAACCATTGCATGTCTTTGGAATTCCCGAGCTCTAGTGGACAAGGAACAAAATTGAACATTTAATTATTTCTAAAACGCCTGGGTTTAAACACCACCGAACGCATGAAATTCTCATTGTGTCTGGTTTCTTTCATAGTCAGGCCAGTTCCTCTCAGCGAATTCCAAATGGGCCACTGCCACTGCCACTGCCACTGTCTCCTCCTGTTACCACCATCTGCAACCATTTCAACGCGCAATGTCGTCTTCATAAAGCTTGACATATAAACGTGTGATTAAAATAGAATAATGACTCTAAAGAGGACGGAAAGGCATAAATTTTGTCAGTTCGTTGCATATCAGCCAGTAATTTTCACAAATCTTGATGCTGGAGGGAAGAAACCGTCGTATATCTTTCTGAGGTCTCCAGACGGTTTTCTTTCACGCCATAAAGCGCATTTCTTATTTTGTTTCTGTATTTTAAAATTCTGGACGTGGTGTGATGGTGACCATCTCACTATAAATTTCATAATGTGCAAAAATATACATTTCACAATGCAGTATAACTTATTTAGTATGTTTACAACGAACCGAACTTTCTCCATATCAACATTAAAAATATAAAATCGACATTTACGCCCATCTGTTTCGGGACAGATTACTGACTGCCTACCACACATTACTTTGGTTGCACGTCAATACACCACGACTAAACAATGGTAACAGTGCCCTCTAAATATTATAATGCTAGTCTTCGGCTGTGCTTCATTTCATGGCCATTGTATCTATAATGACATGCGGTTTGAATTTACGGTCTACGTGCATTCACATACACACATCTTAAATGTATGACTTACTAAAGACGACAGCCTTTGTCTGAGACAAATGTTCGATTTAACTCTTTGGAGTAGAGTTATTCTTGAAAAGCCAATAACCACTAAGTCAATAGAGAAATTCATCGAGGTTTGGAGTTCGCACAATGGTGTTCCCGAAGATTCATTTCTCCTGGGATATTACGTTGTGTCAAGTGGTAAGCAGTCACCTTCGAACTCTGAAAAGGGAGACACTATGATCCTTCAAAATACTGGAAGTGCATTTCAGAAGACTTGAATGTTCATGAAATTCGTCACCTTCATTCAGTACCATTTTTACGAGAACCCGTCATTGGTCCCGACCCTCCCTCGGTTGAACCCAGTTCATATCAACTCTATTTCCTCACTCTCCATTCCCCTCTTCTTCACCTGAGGCTTCCAAAGAGGTTCTGCGACTTTTCAGGAATAGACCTCCTCTTCACAAACAGTAATTGTCTTATTTAATATTAGTATTATTAGAAACAGTGAAATAATAAAATGTTAAAATGTTCGAAAACTTAATATGTTGTTAAAATATTCTGGTTATACCTGTAGTTATTCAGTGCTATTTAAAGTAGCAAGTGTCCTTGACGGAAGGACCTGTTGTACACGGAAGGATATCAGAATGTGTATTAGAGAAACAGGTTGTTAGTGCAAGCAGCTGAAAGGGCCACTCAGCCTGTTTGATTACTCTGACGAACAGACTGCTACAGTCGAGAACTGTACCCCCGTTCCCCCGTCGTTCAGCCTATGGCTTAGTACCTAAATTGACTGAGCTGTACCGGCTTCTTTAATAACTCCGTATTAAATGTCCAGAGTGCCACCAAATCTCTGAAACTTACCAGAGTGTCACTCTAAATATGTACTGTGTTAACTGTCTAGCTCTTCCCTGCACTATAAGGATCAAGGACCTCGAGAAACAACAAAATCAACTTTAAACAAAAAGTGTGTATGCATTTCGGTCGTGTGGTGTATGTGACTGCCACAATAGTGTATAAAAACATCCTTTAAGTTGACCTTGACTCAGAAGTGAAATTGCGAAATTGCGAAGGCTTGTGAGCGTGTTGGATGTCCCTTCCGGCCAGCAAAGTTGTTTTTATAATTGTTATGAGTGACTTCTACCCTCTTGCAGCCCTGAATTTCTTGATAATTAAATGGCATAGCGAGGAGTTTTGTTCCTGGCATGTACCGCCTGGTCTGACATAATAGCACCACTCTTGCTGTAATTTGATTGTTAAGGATTTCTGAAAACGGCTTAGGATACGTGGATGCCTCTGGACTGTCGTTCTTAGTGTATGGAGTGGTCCTGTCTGGAGGATTGCGTTGGGAAAGGGGGGAGGAAGGACGTAGCATTGAGTACCGGAGTGACAACTGCTTACTTGACATAATGATTAAACGGTTTCGTACTCGTATTGTGACGCATTATTATTATTATTATTATTATTATTTGTTATGACGTTTATGCAGGATATGTACAATGATACAGGTGAAACAAATCATGTCTTATGGCATACAGTGTTGCAATTGTTCTGTAGTTACAATTTATGGCACATATAATGTTATTGCCCTTTTTATGCTGTGAAGTTGTTGGATTGAAGTGTAAAATGTTATTTCCCGCGTTCAATGTTTTGTACTTTACGTCAGTACTTTACGAAGTGTGTGGACAGTGCCCCTTGTGCCTGTCTACTGTAGTTCCTTGACAGTGTGCTCTCCCGGTGTGTTGCTCGGGTATTTCCTTAATTGTTTTGAGGTGCTTCCAGTGGCCTTTATTATTACTGGCATCCCTTTCGTTTTTTACATTCTTTATGCACTGTATTTGAATTGTAAGAATTTATATTTCATAATCTTCTCGGATTCTTTCGTGATCACATTTCAGTCCCCTGAAATGGCTGCGTTTATTAACAAACTTTATTACTATTATTATTATTGTTGTTGGCTGCTGCGATTGCTATTATTATGGCCATTGTATTTTACGTACTTTACTTGTTCTGAGACGGTTTGTAGTGAGTGCATTTTAGTGTGTGAGGTACTGGCTTTCTGTAGTCTACATTTGTTGCGGATACAGACTTACTTATACTCGTACATAGCTCATTAATTTACATATACATTATATAGACATACATTATGTTTATTTTAACGAGATGTATAAAACGAAGGCATAATAAGGATGTCATGTCTATCCCACTTTTAACTGTCCTGGATAGCCAATTGTATATCCATAACTTGTGATGAAGTGTCTACGCCCAAAGTTGTCGGGGCCAGTATGACTGTCGCTTTGAGCCCAGATGTAGCCCTGCAATACATCGTTGCTGAAAGGCAATTTTTTTTTCTACATAAAAGGTTCGTCGCACAACAGTGGCATATAACGTAAAATGTATGTCTCGTTACGACCAAAAATGTGTTTTCCGAAAAATTTTCGTTGTTTAGTGTGTTTGGCAGAAAACGTAGAAAAATGAACTGTGATCATATGTAGTGTCACATGTGTAGCCGGTTGGCTTCGCAACGCTCGATTCGCGTGTGCAGTAATGCGCCGTCGGGCTGTGCGCTGATGTGTGCAGAATGCCTATAACGCGTTTGTGAAGCACGTGCATTCCAATCCATGCTTGTAGAGTATTCCTTCGAGCAGTTCTGTAATCTCATCTGAAGATCATTTTATAGTCCAGTAAACAAGACGGATAGCCTCATTCAGCTGTTCAGCTGTTTCAAACCATGTGATGTGAATCGTGCCTGACAGTTACACACTGCCTCTGTCACCTTGACTGTTTCACCGCAGCAAAGCGCCACAGTTGAAAAATGTGAAATCCGAACAAATGTCGGAATTTCTTCCTAAAGCAAACCAAGAGTTTTTTTAATTAAAAAGCCATCCATCCATATATGGAGCTACAGCCCTTTCCGGGCCCTGGCCTCCCTCATAAGACGCCTCCATTCATCCCTATTTTCAGCTCTTCTCCTCCATCCTCTTATCCCCAGCAGTTTTAATGCATCCCTCTGGACCACATCCGCCCATCTGGTTCTTGGTCTTCCCACTGGTCTTGTGATGTAGAAGTTCCCGTTTAAAACCTTTTTTTGGAATCCTTTCTTCTTCCATTCTTATTATGTGACCTGCCCATCCTAATCTTCTGATTTTAATGTCCTCCACGATGTTTGGCACATTGTATAAACTGTACAGTTCCATCTGGGACGCCAGCGTCCCTCTTCTTGTGTTGGGCCATATATTCTTCGCAATATTTTCCTTTCAAACGTGTTTAGCATCTGCTCTGCTGTTTGTGTTACTGTCCAGGTCACACTTCCATAGCATAATATTGAATTAATTAAAATTAAAAAGCCGCTTTCATTAATTTTATAGCTTCCAGAATATCATGGCTTAATTCCGGCTTATTATCTCCTTAGTTATCAACTTGTTATATATCATTAATATTTTATGTAATCATGTACACATTTGCTCATGTTAGGCCCGGTCATGTAATTCATTAGTCATTTGTTTCCTGTCAGCGTAATTCGTGTTTGACTTGTTTCAAATTATAGAACTGTGCTTCGTTATTCAAAGTCGCCGTAGGGTGAGATGTGGTTGTGATAACATCTGTTTTGTCCCAAATTGTACATAAAGTTGAGCAAGTCTGGTTGACAGTTGTTATGCGTTAGGTTTACAATACAATTAGTAGGAATGATATAACTGTGCGTCCTTTTGCATATATCATATCTGAGACTAATAAATTATTTTCGATAGAATTGTATATTGAAGGTCTACATTTAACATTAATGGATTTATTTGATTCTTATTCGTATCTTGTCACTGTAAGACCTCTTTTACCTGAGGCTAAAGTTAAAGGTCATGTCTTCTCCCACAAACGGCTCAACAGACCGCGAATCTTACTCTATGGAGCAGAGCCATTCCTGAGAATCTAACTGGTTCTCAGCTAGTCAAGAAATTCCCCGCATTTTGTGGAACCCGAACGCTCATTACCGCATTCACAAGTGTTCCCCCCCACCTGTCCCTATCCTCAGCCAGCTCGATCCAGTCCATACCCCCACATCCCACTTCCTGAAGATCCGTATTAATATTATCCTCCCCTCTGCGCCTGGGTCTTCCAAGTGGTCTCTTTCACTCAGGTTTCCCCACCAACACTCTGTATACGCCCCTCCTCTCCCCCGTACGTGCTATATGCCCTTCCCATCGCGCGAATCTTATGAACTGAACATGGAATTTATATCTAATTAGGGCTTGCATGTCTCATTTCAGCTAATTTTCGGTATTGATAATATCTGGTATTTCGAGTTTGTAATGTGTTTAGACAGATTTGTTTCTGCAGTGAACGTAAACAAGTACCAGTGGTGTATGCAAAATACCGAAGAACGGATTTTGAACATACTGACATTTTACACTTATGTACACCTTAGTAGTCTTGATCGTTAAAACAATGAAATTTTACACCAAAGTGTGGGCCTACATTGTGTAAAACGTGGCTACTCTTTACTGCAGTACCAGTTATGGACGCAGCATAACTGATTTTCATGCTTCATATTTTGCTCCTTGTGCTCATTGGTTTCAACACAACAAACAAATGCTTGGGCGTCAGTCTGTAAGCCATATTTTAGGCCGGTTTTCATACACTAGTCGCAAGAAATAATGTTGAAAAATCCCCCCCCCCATGCCACAACAGCCCCTAGTGAGCCAGGGTCTCCTCACTATCGAGGCTTCACGATCACACTCAGACACACCACACTTGGTAGGAGTCCTCTGGACGTATAATCAGACCGGTGCAGAGACCTCTCTACCTGACAACACACAACACTCACAAGAAACAAACATTCATGTCCCCGGCGGGATTCGAACCCACAATCCCAGCAAGCGAGCGGCCACTGAGATCGGCTAGAAATTTATTTTAGTGGATGCAATATCCAATTTGCTTAAACCAGAAGGCACTCGATGTGTAGGAAAACCTAGTTTGAGTTGGCTTGGGCCAGTTGAGGAAGATCTAATGAACCTGGGCATAAGGAACTGGAGAAGTAAGTCGCAGGACCGAGAAAAGTGGAGGACAATTTTGGAAAATTCTAAGGCCCACCGAGTTCTGTAATGTCAGAAGAAGAAGAAGAAGAAGGAAGAAGAAGATTAAGAAGAAAAAGAAAAGAAGAAAAATGCAATATCCAGTAATATCTCTTAAAACAGACCATCGAATTTTAAATACTTCCTAATTCCGCAGACTTTTCTTTTACGGTGGTAAACAGGATGCCAAGCGGGGCCCTAGCTCAGACAGGCGGGACGCATAAAGCTTAACGAAAATATACACGACGCTCGCGTATAACATAAAAACGTCCGGACTGCCGCTGTGTTATGTGCGTCCCTTGTCAGCACTCAGTTCTGGTAACCTGACGATGAAATCCACTAGGGCGGCAACCAAATGCGAATTGGAAGGTAAGCTCTAGTCAGGGATACCCGCTTTTAATCCGAAAATACCCATCTAAATAAAGTTTTGGAAGACGTGAAATAAAATACTAATTTGCCTATATGTAGCGTACTCGGTGGTGCAGTTGATTGGGGCACTGTGCTATAAGCTAAAAGGTCGCAGATTCGACTTGCCATTGACTTAATCCTTCTGTTGGGGTCGACTCAGCCTCTAACATAAATGAGTGCCAGGAATATTTCTTGGAGGTACGTAGGGATGACAACCAGACCGATTGTCTCGAAATCTGGAAGCCTCAACTTCCTGAAACCCACAAGGCTTGTACAGGGATTGCTTAATTTTTTACAAGTTTTTGTATACGTTCCCTAGCATTCAGCTGAAAAACGCCTGTGCAAAGTTTGATATTAACACAGCGGTGCTGATGAAGACTTCCTACTGCTGAGATATGAAGATGGATAGATTGATGTAGGTTACAGCCGTTTCTTTGGAGCTTGCTTTCCCCATTTTAGGGAAATTCAAGAAATTCTTTGAGGTGAGACATCCCCGTTGTGTATGATCAAACTTAAAGCAAGGTAGATATTAGTCGAAATGCAACTAAAATTTATTAGCTAATGATAGTAATCAAATTAGCAACTACATGATTCGGCCCATCTAATGGCCATCACCACGTTGTACTTTTTAGCTTTAAGAGTTTATACAATATGCAAATAGATTGTGTTCGATGATGAGATCTCAATCATCTTAATACACAGCAAGTCATACAAACTAATCTAAATGTGTATAGTGTATTGTATATTTTCGTAAGTAGCCACGGAAATAAACAATACACTATACACATTTAGATTAGTTTGTATGGTTTGCTGTGTATTAGGATGATTGAGATCTCATCATAAAACACAATCTATTTGCATATTGTATAAACCCTTGAATCTAAAATGTACAACCTGATGATGGCTATTCGTTGGGCCGGAACATGTAATTGCTAACTTGATTACTATAATTAGCTAATAAACTTTGTGTTTTGACTAATATCTGCCTTGCTCTAAGTCAAGAAATTCTACTTCGATTATGGCGGCAGCAGGCTCTTCCAAGAACTTTGCACATGTACACAGACATTCACGGCGTCATATTTCATAAGACTGAAGTCTTCAAAGTCGAAGTTGTTACGAGCTGGAAAGGACTCCATGATTTTACTGAGATGGCTGAAATTTGTGAAACTGAAGGAAACGGGCTCACTGTAAATGAAGGGATTCAAGCCAAATTAATGGACACATGTAAACGATTTTAAGTCGTGAAAGTTCCAGAACTTCGTCCCTTTACAATACGGTGGTTACTGCACAGCGCGTATACGATCGTCTTTAACATCCACAAACTCTGCATTGTGCGTGTGCAGAACGTCCAGATCGTGTGTGCCACACGATCTGGAAGTCAATAGCATTAATCGACTGGTCTTTCTAGTGGAGACGGAATGTGTTTCCTGTGAAGTAGGAACTTATTATATATAATATTTAGATTAACTTCACAGTTCAGGCGGGTCTTTTCCGAGGATAAAGCGGCCGCAGCGTGTTGCTGACTACCCACCTCCTTCTAGTGCTGGTTGCGAAGGGAATGGTGCTATACCTCTGCCTTCATTCTGTGCCAAACCAGGCATGTCATGGGATTTCCGTTTACCTCCAGGATTCAGGACATCTCAGTTCAGGCTTTCTTGGCTGTCGTCTGTCTTCACGCATATGCTGAGATGGATCCTCACCGACTTACGCAATATTTACGTTCCGAAAGTTCCGGCGCAAGTCGAATTTTGCGCAAATCGCATACAGCATATATGTGGTCATTCCTGTATGTACGAGTATATACAAGGAAGCCCATTTGAAATCCAAACTCCAAAACACTGGAACCCAATCTGCCCCAGCATGACCTCCCCAGCCGCCTATGCTATTATTGTCCAGCAGTATTCTTCTGCCACCTTGTTGCGATTTCATTCCCTCAAGGCAGTACTGGACGCGCATTTTAAAATAGTTATTATTTCCGTTTTTTTTTAAATTTCATAACTCTAAAATGGCGTACCTTGAAATTTCATAAGTCCTGGACTGTCTGCTTGTTGCTACTGCGTATTTCTCATGAAACCTTCCGGATTTAAATTAATCACAATTAATCCCCTTGCTCCGAACGCACACCGCATTATTTTTACAACTCGCACATCTTAGTCTCCAATATCTTGTTACTCATACTACTGGACGATCAGGGGCTTTTCCCATTTCGCCTGTTCTTCTCTCGTGCATCAGTGAAGACCCGATTTTGGTTTATTACTGTTACCTACATGTAGTACGTGAAACAGAATTTTTGCTTTACTACGTTTTTCAATTAGAGCTGTAGCCGTCTGCTTTTACAGGAACGACCAGTCAGTGCCTGGGAACCTTCAGAGTCGTAAAAGTTTTGTTTTCCCTGTAATGAATGTTGTGTCTCCCCCCCCCCCCCCCC
>Ga0131853_10017727_pt1 | contig 12966 bp, 11 predicted proteins | sample TergutLab28metaG_FD_92764 | JGI IMG/M metagenome (GOLD analysis project Ga0131853, IMG submission 92764) | Labiotermes labralis P1 segment gut microbial communities from Petit-Saut dam, French Guiana - Lab288 P1 (version 2) (version 2) | ecosystem: Host-associated > Arthropoda: Insects >...
AAACCGTTGCTGTGTGGGCAACGAAACTTATAATAACATTTGTCGAATGAAATGTCAAGGGTTTTTTTGAAAAAAATTGAAAAAGTTTTTTGGGGATGGAAAAACCGTTGAAATGGTGGTTTTTGAAAGTATAAATGATTGTCATCCAAATTATTCACCCCTTCTCTCCAGCACGAGCAAATCAAAAGGAATCAGCTCGGTAATACCCATGGCATTCTTTAACAAATCTCCAAAGTCCATGCCGCGATGGCGGTCTGTTTTCCAATCTATGCCAGTTTCGTTTAGGAGAAGGGCATACAATGCACCGCCTGCATAGCCATAATTTATGCCATTGCCATGTTCGCCTTCAAGAGCATGGTCTATCCATGGTACAATGCGATGCGCTATAAAATCTTCCAAATCCTCAAAAACAATGTGGTCTGAGTACTGCGCCAACCCCTCGCCGTAATGCACAGAATTTTCCCGTGGAGTAAGGGGGGGACGCTGATACCGTCGCCATGCCCTATAAGAAAGCCCACGAGTAACGTATTCCAAGCGGGCGTCGCCAGTGCTTCGCAAAGCAGAAAGTAAAGCATCCATCTCCAATGCCCAGCTAATATTAATATCTTCTACCAATACCCAATTTCCTCCCAAGACTTCAATGTCAGGGCCAGCAAACCCTCCTCCAAGTATTGCATGATACGCCTCGTGATTCAATGTCACTAATGTATCCAGGTCACTCTGAGCATCATCCCAAATCGCCATCCCCCAATAGATGCCACCAATCCAAAGGGCGGTATTGGAAATATGCGCACCTGGCGGCAGCTCCCCCACATAAACCCCACCATATGGCGTAAGTATACCATGCAAGTCAGGTTGATTTCCAACAGCTTGCCGTGTCGTGCGACAGGCTATCATCACAGGCGCATGAAGCGGCACGCCCCAAAGTGCACCACCATCCCTATCCCAAATCTCCTCCAGCTCTGTAAACAATCGCAAAGCCATGTCCAGCGGAATTACTGACTCGAATACAAATTCTTCTTCATGCTCGTACTCATACTCATAATCTTCTTCGTAATGGTGATGGTAATCTCCCTCATGCTCATATCCATAACCGTTCTCTCCACAACCAACCATCAACAATACAATAAACACAAACACCGAAATAAAAGCCATTCTTTTCATGCGCACACCTCTTTCCCTCTTAACATCCTTAATTTATTGTATCACAAAAAAAGCTTGTGTCAACCCAATATTCGGCTTTAATAAGTGATGTGAACGGGTTCCTAACTAACATAATCATCATAGTGGTTGCGGCCGCATCCATACAATAAACTGCACATAGAAACAACAACACAAACATTCCCTTGAACAAGCACGCTTGACAAAAATGAAAATTTTAGGGGTTGCAATTACTGGTATTATTGGTTATAATTTAAGGTAAAGAAATAACAATTTTAAGGAGGAGAATATTATGATAAATTTATTTGCGGGGGCAAAGGGCGAAGGTAAGACACGCAAGCTTATCGAGTTGGCGAATGACCATTTGGAAAACACCAAGGGTCATATTGTTTTTGTGGATGATAACAGGCGCAACATGCACCAAGTACATAGGGACATCCGCTTGGTGGACACATCCGAATATCCCCTTTCTAATTATAGGGAATTTGTAGCATTTGTTTATGGAATGATTTCCCAAAACAGCGATATACAAGAAATTTTTATTGATGGCTTGTGCGGCATTATTGAAGAGTTGCCCAACAATGACCTGTCAACAGTTATGGCTTCTCTTGGAAAATTAAGTGATGACAACAATGTGGAGTTTTTTATCACACTTAATTGTGACCCAAACAACCTGCCGGAGGACGTTAAGAAATTGATGGTTTCATAGTCTTAAAAAAATATTAAAACATAAGCGTCATTGCGATAACACCGCAATGACGCTTATTTGTATGCAATCTTAAATACTCATCTTACAAGTCCACGGTACAAAAATCTGTCACTAGGCAACAGGGCCTTCCGTCCTCATCCAGCCCGAAATAGGATGGGTAGCACCCATCCCCCAACCCGCTGGTAAAGCAGACAAAATCATCCCAATCGCCGCCTAACACATTCGCCATCAGATGTCCATAATGGGGTACATAGGATTCGATAAATTCACCTTGCGTTCTGCTGTAAAAATCATCCATTATGTATTCCAGTTTTTCTGATACGGCTTTGTCCATAAAGCCGCCGGTGCCGCTATCTACCACATAACCAATATAGTCGCCTTCTTCTAAGTTAGCAAGCTCTGCTGCTGCTTGTTCGCCCGTTGGCACTGCCATTTCCCATTTTACAGGCCTTTTGCTGGAAAATTCCATTATAGCTTGCGCAACTAAGCTGTCGGCCGGCTTGCGCTTTTTTTCACTTTCACCCTCAACTTCCGGGAAATGGGCAACGGATAGATATATGGGATAGTTTCCGGGCGTAACGGAAACGGTAAAGGGCTCAGTTTCAAAGTTTGATAAGGGGTCGTTTGCCACAATGCGCCCTGTGGGCAAATGTAAGTCACCTAAAAATTGGCGCATTAAGACAAAGTCGCCTCTTTTGGAAATAAGGCGCACCTCTTCCTCATGTGAATATTTTAATAGTAATCCTTCCTTAAACAAATGAAAATCCCCCAATCATTACCATTTCTAAAAATCTATTGCACAAAAATCCGTTACAAGCGCACAAGGCTCGCCATCACCGTCAAAGGCAAAATAGGAAGGGTAACATCCATCGCCAAAACCGCTGGAAAATGCAACAAAGTCATTGTCTCCACTACCTGTGGCATCCGCCAAAATGTAGCTGTAAGTGTGGGCATAGGCGGCATTAAATTCATCCTCAAATTTATCGTAGATGTATTCGCCGGACTTTTCTTGCTCGGCCAACTTGTCTGCCACGGTCTTGTCCATAAAACCGCCTGTTCCGCTGTCTACACCATAACCAAAGAAATTCCCTTCCTTTATTGTGTCCAGTTCTTCCGCTTGTTTTTCATTGGTAAGTGCCATTTCCCATCGCACGGGCTTTTTATCCGAAAATTTTATCATTGCAAGGGCCACCCGCTTGTCCTCCCCATATCCATTACATGGCAAATGCACCACAGATATAGAAACAGGATAAGAACCGGGAGTAACGGTTACGGTAAAGGGGTCGGTTTCAAAACATACAAAGGGGTCGTTGGCAACAATTTGCCCTGTTGCCAACTGTAAATCACCCAACACCTGTTTATTTATGCTAGCTTGCACTTCTTTCCTAATCACCTTTGACCCATCTTTTTGCACTTGCTTTATGGTAATCTTAACTTCGTCTTCATAGGCATAATTCAAGCTTCTTTCATCTTTATACATACACAATTACCCCACTCTCTACGAAGCGTGACGCACAGCAGTTTCCAGCAGGGCCTGTTTAAGGTCGGTTTCGATTTTCGTTAGCTCCACCTCGGCAGAACGGCGGTTTTCCGTACCTTGCCGCTGTATTTCCAATACACTGTTAATGGTTTCTATCAAATTACTGTTAACTATTTGAATTGTTGTTACATCAACAATTCCACGCTGGCTGGCTTCTGCCACGGCAATGCTGGATTGCTTCAATTTTTCGCTGTTTTTGATAAGTAGTTGATTAGTCATATCTGTTACAGCGTTTTGGGCGGCCATTGCTTTTTCGGCATTGGCAAGCCCAAGGGCTATAACCATCTGGTTTTTCCATAAAGGGATGGAGTTTACAATGCTGGACTGTATCTGTTCCACCAAACTAACATCGTTATTTTGCACCATGCGTATTTGCGGTGCCATTTGGATGCTTATCATGCGGGTCAGTTTTAGGTCGTGCAGTTTTTTCTCGAAACGTTCTGCCATGGCAACCATATCGGCAAGGCGTTGGGCATCCCCTTCATCCCCGCTTTTTTCGGCAATTTCACGCTGGGCGGGTATGTCCACATCACGAAATTCGGCCAACCTTTCTTGCCCCGCTACAATGTATAGTGTAAGCTCTCTTAAATAGTCCATGTTGTGGTTAAACATTTCTTCCAACATGGCAATGTCCTTTTGCAGGGTGCGTTGGTGCCCTTGTAGTTGGCGCACGATATTATCAATATTGCTTTCCACTTTGGAAAAGTTTGCCATTAGACGGCTTGCGTTTTTCTTGGCATTGCGAAAAAATCTGCTAATACCTGTTGCCTGCGTCTCGTTGGGGTCAAATGTGCGCAATTCCACCACTAAATTTGACAAATCACGACCAACTTCGCCCATGTCCTTGTTTCGCACATTACCAAGCACGTTGTCTGAAAACTGAGCAATTTTATTCTGGGCGGACACACCGAAGTTCATCACAACCGCTGTACTATTTATGTCAATTTGTCCCATAAAACCTTTTACGGCAGTTTGCTCTTCTTCACTTAATGATGCCATGGAAAATTGAGGGTTTGCCGGGCGTGCCGCCTCTTGCATGGCGGTTTGCAGGTTGTATTTTGGTGTGGCTTCCCCTAAATCCAAAGTTAGGGTGGGTACGTTTGCCATTTTATTCGTCCTCCTTTTTCTTCACAATTTTGGACATATCCCACTTCTTACCAAAATTTGCCTGCATTGCTGCAGCGGGCACTTCCTCGCTCATTTTAGCCGCCATCCGCTCTCTATGGGTTGCGGCCGGCTCTTCGGGTTTGTTGTCGCTGGTGTTTGTTGTTGGAATTTTGCCTTCTTTTTCCATTAAGTCCATAGGTATCTCCTCCAAAAATCTTGATTGCGGGTTGTATCGGGTTTCGCCATTGGTCATTCTGCGCTGGGCGCAGGTTATGTAAAGCCTTTCTCTTGCCCTTGTAATGCCTACATAACACAAACGCCGCTCTTCTTCCAACTCTTTTTTATCACCGGTGGCTGCACGGTATCCGGGGAAAACCCCCTCCTCCATGCCGGGCAGGAAAACCGCAGGAAATTCCAGCCCTTTGGATGAGTGCAGTGTCATCAATGCCACTGCATCGTCATTTTCGTTTAGAGCATCAATGTCCGCCACCAGTGCCACTTCTTCTAAAAAGGCCGACAGGGTAACTTCCCCGTCAAAATTTTGTTCAAATTCCGCTACTTTGCTTACAAGTTCGGATAAATTTGCCGCCCTGTCGGTGCCTTGCTGAGCATCCTCTTCAGAAATTGCTTTGCCGTAACCACTTTTGTGCAACACTTCCTTGGCGAAGTCTCCCAGCGGCAGGTTTTGGGCATCCGCTTGCAATTGTTCGATTAGCTCTACAAAATCCAGTATTTTGGCGGCACGGGCTTTGTTTTGGGTAAGCTCCCCCGCCCTTTGCAGGGCTTCGTAAAACTTAATGCCTTGGTGCAATGCCACATTTTCAAAATATTCCACTGCCGCATCGCCAATGCCCCTTTTTGGTGTGTTTATTATGCGTTTTATGGAAATATCATCCAGCGGGTTAGCGACCGCCCGCATGTATGACAGGGCATCCTTAATCTCCCGCCTTTCATAAAAGCGCAAGCCGCCAAAAATGCGGTAAGGGATATTGCGCTGCACCAGCTTGTCTTCAATCAAGCGGGATTGGGCATTTGTGCGGTACAACACGGCAAAATCCTTGCGCTTCGCCCCGCCTGCCACGGCTTGCTCGATTTTATCCACTATATAAATAGCTTCTGCCATATCACTTTCGGCTTTGTAGAAGCGCAGGGGCTCTCCCCCACCCGCCTCTGTCCACAACTGTTTGCCTTTGCGCCCTTGGTTGTTGGTGATCACTGCATTTGCCGCCTGCAAAATGTTGGCGGTAGAGCGATAGTTTTGTTCCAGTTTAATTGTGGTTGCCCCGGGGAAATCCTTTTCAAAATCCAAAATATTGCGGATGTTTGCGCCCCGCCAGCCGTATATACTTTGGTCATCATCCCCCACTACGCAAATGTTACCATGTACGCTTGTTAGCATCCGCACAAGGTTATATTGTGCCGTATTAGTGTCCTGGTATTCATCCACCATAACATATCGGAAGCGATAGGCATATTTTTCCAGCACATCAGGATGTTTTTTAAATAGTTCCAAAGTCTTTAATATGATATCATCAAAATCCAGTGCATTGTTGCTTTCCAGCTGGCTTTGATACTCTTTATAGATTTTAGCAACAGTTTCGCCACGGTAATTGTCGGAAAACTTGGTAAATTCGGCAGGCCCTATCATTTCATCCTTCGCCCTGCCAATTTCCCCCAGCACTGCCTTGGGTGGGTACATTTTATCATTTATATTTAGATTTTTGATGACGGATTTCATAAGACGGGTGGCATCATCTGTGTCATAAATTGTGAAAGAATTATCATAACCCAAATGGTGAATATCCCGCCGTAAAATGCGCACACAACAGGCGTGGAAAGTGGAAACCCACATTTCGTATGCCCCGTGGGGCAAAAGTTGCTCCACCCTCTCTCTCATCTCCTTAGCGGCACGATTAGTAAAGGTTATAGCTAAAATGTTGTAGGGCTGGGCAAATTCCGTTGCAATATGCGCCATGCGGTGGGTTAGCACCCGTGTTTTGCCGCTGCCTGCCCCTGCAATTAATAGCAACGGCCCGTCGGTGTGTAGCACCGCCCGCTTTTGCTCGGGGTTTAGCCCTTTCGTAAAGTTTATATCCATATCCAAAATTATTCCCCTCCAAAAACTTTCAATTATATTATACACCTAACTTGTTCCATTGTAAATAGTCTTATGATATAATCTTGTTATGAGATATGAAAATATTATTGCTGCAAAATTTATAAGACGCCCAAACCGCTTTATTGCGGAGGTGGATATTGACGGTACGCACCACCTTGCCCATGTAAAAAACACAGGTAGGTGCAGGGAATTGTTGCTTCCTAACGCTTCTGTATATTTAGAAAAAAATAACAATCCCGATCGTAAGACGAGATATAGCCTTATAGGTGTACAAAAGGGCAACAGGCTAATTAACATGGATAGCCAAGCCCCTAATAAGGCGTTTTTGGAACACCTGCAAAGAGATGGTTTTACAAGCTTTTCGGGCATCACCCATGTTAAACCGGAAGCTAAATTTGGCAACTCTCGTTTTGATATTTATGCCGAGGCGGGTAAAAGGCGGGCGCTTTTTGAGGTCAAGGGGGTTACATTGGAAATAGATGGCGTTGCCAAATTTCCTGATGCACCGACCCAAAGGGGTATCAAGCATCTGTATGGGCTGGAAAAGGCGGCGGAGCAAGGTTATGAAGCTTTTATGATATTTGTCGTGCAAATGTCGGGCATAAACCACTTTACCCCAAATAAAGACACCCACCCCGAATTTGCCGAAGCCCTTGCCAAAGCCATTAAAAACGGAGTGTATGCCCATGCCCTGACATGCCGCATTACAAAAACCAGCATGGAGATTGAAGCACCAATCCCCGTGCTGGTTTAGTATGAGTTGTTAAACTTTATTTGTTTAGAACCTTCCTCTTCTCATATTAGACATAAGCAGACCTACCAAGGGATTCCAGTTGCTTTGGCGGGTTTGATTGTTGTTAGCACTATTAAATAGGTTGGCAGCATTTATGCTTTGCGTGGTGGTTCGAGCGGCTTCTTGCATTAGGCGGTTCCATGTATTTGGACCCACCACACCGTCCACACCCAACCCGAAAATGCTTTGGAAGGCAAATATTGCATCCCTTGTTTGCTCTCCGAATATTCCACTTTCGGGAATTATCCACAATCTGCCAGGGTGGCGTGGGGCAATGCGGTTGGTAGCTTGCTGGATTTGGCGCACAGCCTCCCCTTGGTCACCAAAGCGCAGGGGGCTGCCGGGATATGACGGTGTTGTAGGTTGCGTTACGCCCCCTCCGCCGCCACTTGTGCCACCACTTTCACAATTTGCCGCTTCTCTCATCAAACGCTCCCAAGTTACTGGGCCCACTACCCCATCTACAGTCAAGCCGAATATGCGCTGTGCAGTCATCACTGCGTCCCGGGACATGGGACCAAAGATGCCATCCTCGTTAAGACGCCAAAGTTGACCGGGGAAACATGGTAATAACCTGTTGATGGCGTTTTGTATAAGGCGCACACTTTCGCCCGTTGCGCCTTGGCGGATGGGGCTGCCGGGATATGGCGGCAATTGAGGTGTGGGTGGTGGTGTGGGTGGTTGCTCGCCAGGTTGCAGGTCAAGATATTCCCTAAACAGCCGCTCCCAAGTTATCGGCCCAACTACCCCTGCTGATGTAAAGCAGTAACAAGAAAAAATGATTATTTGTCAAAAAAATATAGCTCCCTCACTTCAAGCTTGCAGAACCTTTTCCAGTTTATCAACAAAAGAAAGTTTCACTTCGATTTTGTTTTTACCAAAAATGTGAATCGCATCCACAAAAACATTAATAATTTCCGCACTTGTCTCTTCATTGGTGCTGATGCTTGCAAGTACATCAAAAAAATAACCTATTTCACTTAATATTTCTTCTTGATGGCCATTACAGGCATCCATTTTTTCACGCTCGTAAGTTTTTTCTCTTATCTTATTTTCGATAACCCCACACTCTTTTAAGTAAGACGCTTTATTAAGTAAACCTTCTTTGTGTTGCTCATAAAGCTTCCGCTTGGATATTTTCAGTCGCTTAATCTCGTCGTCAATACTTTCTTTTACTTTTCGTGTGGTGGAGGCATTTTGATTATATGCCCCTTTCGCTATGCGGGACAAACTTTGTAAATCAACCATAACGGCTATGTGCGACACAACAACAGTTTTTACAGCATCTATTATTTCCTGTTCACAGTACTTATCCTCCTTGCACCCATATTCAACCGTATATCGGTAAGTTCCGCAAACGTAAGAACTGCGCTTTGTGCCTGCGCTGTATTTCATAGCACGCCTACAATATCCGCACCTTACCCTTTTGTACAGTATGCGCTTAGTATTGCGATTGCCAACCTTGCCGCATTGTTTGCCCTTTTGGGATTTAGCCATATCCCAAGCATCATGTGTGATTATGGCAGGATGATTTCCCTTGACCCTTATCCACTCTTCTTTTGGGATGTATGTACGCTTTTTTGTTCCCAACTCGCCCACATTAACTTTGCCGGCAATAAAGGTTCCGGTATATTGCTCATTACAAAGCAGATTGTTAACGGTATGATATGTCCAAAGTGAACCGGTGATACTTAAATCCCCCAGCTTGCTACCACTTTTCTTTTTGTATGCAGAAGGTGTCGGAACACCCTCCGCATTAAATAAATCAGCTATATGCTTGTGGGTTTTACCGGAGCATATTAGCTCGAATACTCGCCTTACAATCTGAGCGGCAGGTTCGTCAATAACAATACGGTATTTGTTTGCGGGGTCTTTTTTATATCCAAAGGGCGCAAAGGAGTGTATACACTTACCCTGTTGTGCCTGTGCCCGCTTTGCGGATTTAACAGCCTTAGAGGCGTTTTTGCTATAAAGAGCATTAAGTATATTTCGCACAGGTACATCCAGATTAGCGGTTGCTCCTTTGTGGGTGTCGCTGTCATAACCATCACCTACGGCGATGAATCGTGTGCCAAGATAGGGAAACAGCTGTTCGATATATTTGCTAACTTCAAGATACTTACGACCAAAGCGGGAAAGGTCTTTTACAATAATGCAAGCAACCTCGCCTCGCCATGCCGCATTAAGAACTCGCTTTATGCCGGGGCGGTCAAAATTTGTTCCTGTGTACCCATCATCTAAGGTCTCAACTGACGGCATATTTGCTAATTCTGATATTGTGGCAAGATGACTTTCCACTATATGACGCTGGTTTGTGATGCTGTTGCTTTCGATTACATTTTCGTCATCCAGTGAGATGCGATAATATTTGTAAACTTTCTTCTCACTCATTATTCGCCCTCACTTTCGATTAAAGGTGCTCATGTACCTTTGCAAACCATCAAGCTCATCACGATAACGCAAAAGTACCTCAATTCTTCCGCCTTCATATACCTTGATGCGCTTTATGAAGGCAGAGGCCATACTTGCCGATAACTGCTGTTCGGTTTCAAAACATCGAAATTCGGTCATCCATCCGTTATCGGGAGATACAATTTCGTTTTGCTTTGTTTTTGCGGCAATAAGCTCATCTAAGTTCTGTTGCAACTTGTCCTTTTCGGTGTCATAATCCGCTTTCATTGCTGCATAATCTTGCTGGGTAAGGATGCCGTCTTTGAAATCTTCACGCAAAGAACCCCTAAACCGCCGATTTTCTTCCAGCTTTTTATTAAGAGCTGCGATTTGCTTGTCCAAGCTATTTTGATAATACACAGAGGGTCTTTGCTTTTGCAAGTTTGATATTATGCGACCCATATCAACGGCAAGGTCAATGTTGCACTTAATATAAGCATGCAAAGCATCTTGCAAATCGGCTTCTTTAATGGCTTTTTTTGTGCAAGCTTCGGGGTTAATGGTTTTGTGCACATAGCACTCATATACAAATTTCTCTCTTCGCCGCTCTCGTGCCGCATAACCACCGCAGTCTCCGCAGATAATCAAACCCTTAAAAATATTTCGGGAGAGATTGTTGGAGTTTACCACAAAATCTTTTTTTCGTGACTCTCTAATATTACGTACCGCCTCAAAAACTTCATCTGTGATGATTGCAGGGTGGGAGCCCTCGAAGATAAGCCAATCACTTTCGTCGGTTTCCATCGCACCACCACCTTTTAGAAAATTTGACTTATATCGTCCAAGCACAAGATTACCTATATAGACAGAGTGCGACAGTATGCGATTTACAGCGGAAGTATACCAAAACGCTGATTCTTTATACTTTTTCGCCTTGGTTATACCTTTTTCAAAATGATATCTGCCCGGCGGCGGCACTTGCAGGCTGTTTAGCTTTCGCACAATAGCCGCTATTCCCATGCCCTCCATCCGCCATTCATAAATCCACCTTACAACGGCGGCGGCCTCCTCGTCAACGGCAAGATATCGCCCCTCTTTAACATAGCCATATGGGGCAAAAGATCCGCAAAACTCACCTCGTTGCTGTTTTGCCTTAAAACCTGACTGGGTTTTCTTTGAAATATCCCGTGCAAAGACCTAGTTCATCAGGTTTTTAAGTGGAGTCATCAAAAAAAATTCATCAATGGTAGCCGTTTTCGAGTCAAATTTATCACCAACGGATACAAACCGCACTTGAAGAGAAGGGAATACACGTTCCAGATAATGTCCCATTTCTTCAAAGTTACGCCCGAACCTTGATAAGTCCTTAACCATAACACAATCCACCAAGCCATCTCGGATATCTCCAATCATTCTGGCAAATCCGGGACGTTTGAAGTTTGTACCTGTGTAGTTTACATCTTCATATACACCAAAAAGCTGCATATCAGACTGATATTGTAAATATTCCATAAGCATAGACTTTTGGTTGCCTATGGAATCACTAACCTTTTTTCGGATGTCCTCAACGGAAAGGCGGGTGTAGATGGCAACTTTATAAGTACGGTTCGCGGTTTGCGATACCATTGATTCCGTTATATTACTTTGGAGTTTTCGGCTAACTCTGGGCATCGACTGTAACCACCCCTTTTTTCGGTTATGTTTTAAGTAAGCGGGCAGAATCCATTTTATCCTGATATCGAAAGTTGATAGATATTCTCTTGCCCGTGAATACTTCTATACGCTCAATCAGATTTGTTGTCATCTGTCTGGTTAATGATTTAGTGCATCTGTAATGCATGAAATGACTCAACCACTCATCAGCAGACGAATTAGAATCATCGCAAAGCAACAGCTCTATCTCCTCCCGCAATCTTGCTGCAGCAAGGCGCAATTCCTTAATCCTCTCTTTGTAATCCCGGCCAAACAGGATGCAATCCTCTTTGGATATTAGGCTGTTTTTGTAATCCTCGTACAGTGAGCGTTTATATCGTTCGTTTGACTTGATTTCTTCTTCACGGTCATCAAGCTGAGTAGATAGTTTGACAATAGCTCTTTGCTGTGACGACAGCGATTTTACATAGTGCAGATTTCTTTGTATGTCAAATGCAAATGCTATCTGGCGGGCAACACTCTCCATAACAGCATTAGACAGCCTTTCCTCTTGAACGCAATGCGATGTGCAGGTTTTGTTTTTTGCTCGGCTGGACGCACATATATAATAGTGCTTTGCGCCGGACTTTGTGCGAACCATGTTATTGCCGCAGTCTGCGCAAAAAACTATGCCGGAAAGGGGATAGACAGTCCCTTTGTTAGGTGCCGTTCTTGTATCTTGCCTAAGTAAGCTATTTACAATCCCAAAATCCCTTTTGCTTATGATTGGCTCATGGGCATCATAAACAACATCCCAATCACCTTCTTCACGGTTAATGCGTTTTTTTACTTTATAGTTGGGCGTGGTTTGCTTGCCTTGTAACAAAACCCCCATATAAACAGGGTTACTTAGTATGCGGCCAACTGCAACCGCAGACCATAATGCTCTTGGTTTCGTTTGAAAATTGGCTTTATAGTTGGTGTAACGTTTTTTGTATTCGGCAGGGGATGGCTCGCCTATTTCGTTTAGGTTTTCAGCAATTTTTTGCTGACTCATCCCGATAGTCTTGCGGCGAAAAATATCACGCACAACACCCGCAGGATGCTCATCAATAACAAGCTGATGCCTATCATCTACACAACGCTTATATCCATATGGGTCAAAGGCGCCCACAAACTGTCCTTTTCCTCGCTTGTCGCTTAAAATGGCTCGTATTTTACCCGAAGCGTCCCTGGCGTATTGCTCGTTAATTAGGTTTCTAAAAGGTATTAGTATTTCATCTGCATCACTTCTGGGGTTTAGGCTGTCATAATTATCATTGCAAGCTATTAGGCGAACATTGTATCGGGGGAAAATTTCCTCCATATATTCACCAACTTCAATATAGTTGCGGCCAAGTCTGGATAAATCCCCATACGATATAATAAGACTAAATCCAAATTCCCCAGCAAATACAAGGGTTGTGCGGTTTTTGGACAGTCATTTTCCACAATTATATCAATCAAAATCGGGG
>Ga0131853_10017729_pt1 | contig 12965 bp, 12 predicted proteins | sample TergutLab28metaG_FD_92764 | JGI IMG/M metagenome (GOLD analysis project Ga0131853, IMG submission 92764) | Labiotermes labralis P1 segment gut microbial communities from Petit-Saut dam, French Guiana - Lab288 P1 (version 2) (version 2) | ecosystem: Host-associated > Arthropoda: Insects >...
ATATTGCAATTCAAGTAGCTATCGGCCTTTTTGTGGGCTTTTTAGTGGAAACCTCCCTTGTACCTTTCGCAATGATGATGGGCCTTGGCGCCGGTTATGTAAACCTCGTGTTTGCAGTAGGTGAGCGCAATAATTTAGACATATTATACAGCTCCTTAAACATAAAGAGATCTGATGTTGTGTCCGGGCGTTATGCTTATGTTCTGCTGGTTAATATTGGTCTCGGTATTTTTTCATGTATTCTTATTTTTACAGCGGCTGCTTTGACAGGGCGGAATTGGCCTATGCCCTCTCTCATTGTTATGGCTGTTATTATTTTGTTTCAATATCTGACTATAGAGGCGGTTCAGCTTCCTATTTATTTTAGAAGCGGTTTCGCCGGCTCTAAAGCATTTTCTTCTCTGTCTTATATTATGTACATAACGGTTTTTGCACTTATCATGTTCTTAAACAACAATGACGGCTGGGTTTTCATTGCGGAAAATGCTCTTATGGTCGTTTTCGTTCTGGTTTTACTTAGTTTTCTTTTGCTTGCCTCATCCTTTCGCCTCGCTTGCAAATTCTATGCAAAACGCGACCTTTAATTTCACTATAAAATCTTTGACTAATCAAATAACGCGTGCTATACTTTAATTAGCTATGTAACGAAGCTGTAGCTGCATTTATTTCGTTACAGTCTCCTTTGAGAAATTATGCTATACAGCCAATGTCACTGAGCAATGTGACCTTAGCTACAGCAATCAAATATAACGGAGGTGTCTTAAAGTATGGCCGATGGGGCAAAATTCCAAAGCGAATTGTACATAAAAGCGCTGGAAAAAATTGAGAAGCTTACAGACCCGAGCAGTTTCTCGCAGGTCGGCGCCTACGTAGAATGTGACAATGTGCTTGCAGGCTTTGCAACTGTTGATACAAGGCCGTGTTACATCTATTGTCAATATGGGCCTGTTACACCTGCTCATGGCGAAAAGATTTTACGTATCTACAAAATGGCTGTTTCTATGGGTTCCCCGGTTATTTCTATACTGGACTGTGAGGGGATTAACATAGACGCAGGCATGGAGGTTTTAGCCGCTTATGGTGACATATTTACCACAATGGCTGATGCCAGCGGCGTTATCCCGCAAATTAGTTTAATATACGGCAAATGTATGGGTGCAAACGCCGTAATTAGCGGCTTATCTGACTTTTCTTTTGGGCTTAAAGATACACAGCTTTTTATTCAAAGCCCAAATACAGCCGAGGATATTAAATCTATTGGTGTTGATAAGTTTATGGATTCAGCTTATCACTTTAATGAGAGCGGTCAGCTTAACTTCCTTTATGACAATGAAACTACGCTAAATTCTGGATTTAAGCAATTATGGGGCTTCTTACCTTCTAATAACTTAGAAGAAGCACCTATGCTTTTAGGCAATGATATGGAATCTGATACCGCTCTAATCTCAGCCGGCATGAATCCGGATGAAATAGTTAAAGCGCTCAGCGACAATGGCGATTGTATCCAGCTTTGCGCCGGATATGGTACTGAGGTTACTGCTTTTTTTGCTCGTTTTGAGGGGTGTACCGCTCTTTGTTTAGTAAGTAGCGGAAATATAGGAAAAGCCGGTATAGATAAAATTGTAAAACTTGCCGCCTTTAGTAACGCATTCAACATACCAATAGTAACTCTTACAAACGCAAAAGGCTTTGGTATGAGTGTGGCCGACCAGACAAATGCTGTATCCGGAGTAGCCGCGCTAAGCTATGTATTTTCTAATGCCAGCGTCCCCAAAGTCAATATAATTATAGGCGATTCTATCGGTCTTGCCGGCCTTGTACTTAATTCAAAATTTATCGGCGCTGATTTAGTCTATGCTTGGCCCACTGCTAACATGGCCCTGTTTACTAAGGAAGCGGCAAAAGTTCTCGGTGCATCCGAGACAAATACAAACGCTGCCCTTGAAAAGGGTTATGTAGATGAGATTATAGAGCCAAGCGATACCAAGAAATATATAAGCCGTGCAATTGAAAATCTTTCTACCAAACGTGTTTCCAAGCATCCTAAAAAACACGGTAGCATCTGCTTCTAGGAGGGTTGATGATGGAACATATTTATGTACTAGTTATAGTCATCGTTGTATGCAACCTATGGTTGTACAACAGCCTTAAAAATAAAATCGAAGAGCTTAAAAGTGATAATTTTAAGATCCCTCCGATTAATATTACCTGCACTCCTCAATTGCCTCAAACCCTTGCCTCAGGCGTTCTGCCGGCTACTTCCCCGCCTGCGTTTCCCGTTGTAAGTGTAAGCCCTGCTCCGGCCACTGACGATGAGATGGCCGCTGTAGTAATGGCCGCTATAGCAGCTTACGAAAGTGATGTGGAAGCGGGTATGGGTGATAAGCTTTCATCTTTCGTGCCTTCACTGACTGAATCGCCTCCGGCTCTTGTACATGAAAGTGAAAAATATAAATATCAAAGACGTGACAACCGCTGGGCCGCTACTGCCAGGTACGAAAATCATAAAAGATTATAGAAGGAGAGACTTAATATGAAAAATTACAAAATCACAATAAACGGCAATGTATATAACGCTACTGTAGAGCCTGCCGGCGCTAACGCACCTGTAATCGCGACCACGCCTGCTGTTCAAGCAGCGCCTGTGGCCGCTACTGCTCCCGTGGTACAGCCCGCTACTGCTCCGGTAGCTGCAGCTCCTGCACCGGCACCGCAAGCTGCTGTACCGGCTCCTGCTCCCGTTCCTTCCGGCAGCGGTACAAAAGTTGAATCTCCAATGCCCGGCACAGTTATGAAATACACTGTAAATGTAGGTGACACAGTTTCTCACCATCAGGTTGTAGCTATACTTGAAGCTATGAAAATGGAAAATGAAATTGTTGCACCGGTGGCCGGTAAAGTTACCGCTATCGTTACTGCCGCCGGTTCGCCTGTTAACGCCGGTGATGTTCTTCTGACCATAGAGTAAGTTATGTTTCGCGAGAATAGTCCTGCTCTGAAGCCTTTGCTGAACAGGTCTAATAAGGAGGTCTCAAAATGGAAATTGCAAAAAGACCTATTAAAATAATGGACACCACCCTTCGTGACGGTAATCAATGCCTTATCGCAACGAGGATGCCTATTGAAGATATGGTGCCCATACTTGAAAAAATGGACAATGCCGGCTTTCATTCTTTGGAAGTTTGGGGAGGCGCCACTTTTGATGCCTGTCTGCGCTTTTTGAAAGAAGACCCCTGGGAGAGGCTTCGTATTTTCAAAAAACACTGCAAAAAAACAAAGCTTCAAATGCTTTTCAGAGGACAGAACATATTGGGTTATAAGGCTTATCCCGATGATTTGGTGGAAGAGTTTGTATATAAATCCGTAGAAAACGGCATTGATATTTTACGTATTTTCGATGCGTTAAACGATGTGCGTAATCTGGAATCTTCCGTTAAAGCCGTGAAAAAAGCAGGCAGCCACGCCCAGCTTTGTATATCCTACACCACCAGTGAAGTTCATACCCATGATTATTTTATGGACCTTACAAGGCAACTGGTTGACTTGGGTGCCGATTCCATATGTATAAAAGACATGGCCGGCCTGCTTCTTCCTAAAGATGCTTACAGTCTTGTAAAAGGCATTAAAGAAATAACCGGTCTGCCGTTGGAGCTTCACTCCCATTACACCAGCGGTTGCGCCAGCATGGCCTATTTAAAAGCAATCGAGGCTGGCCTCGACATTATCGACACTGCAATGTCGCCCTTCGCTCTTGGCACAAGCCAGCCGGCAACAGAGGTTATGATTGCCGCTTTAGACGGTACACCCTATGAAACCGGCCTTAAGCAGGAAGATTTAAGGGATATTACCGAATATTTTATGCCTCTTCGTGAAAAAGCACTTGCCTCCGGGCTTTTAAGCACAAAGGTTCTGTCGGTTGATATTAACACTTTGGTTTACCAAGTGCCCGGCGGTATGCTTTCAAACATGGTGTCTCAGCTTAAAGATTTAAAAGCCGAAGATAGATATGATGAGGTTTTAAAAGAAGTACCCCGTGTCCGTGCTGATTTGGGCTATCCCCCGCTTGTTACCCCAACAAGCCAGATAGTGGGCACTCAGGCTCTTATGAACGTTATCTCAGGGGAGCGCTACAAAGTAACCCCTAACGAAACAAAAGATATAGTCCGCGGGCTTTACGGTCGAACACCTGTTCCTATTTCCGAAGAAATAAGGAAGAAAATAATAGGCGATGAACAGCCTGTAACCGAAAAACCCAAAGAGCTTTCAGAACCGTCACTTCATAAGTATGAGGCTGAGATGGCTCAGTACAAAGAACAGCCGGAAGATGTTTTGTCTTACGCCCTCTTCCCAAAAGTAGCGGAGGACTTCTTTAAGTTTAGACAGGCTCAGCTGTATAAGGTTGACCCACAGCTTGAGAGTAAAGGGAATTATCCGGTGTAAATTAAGACAGAGTTTAAGGTATTTATGCCAAAAAGCCACTTGGATAATTATCAAGTGGCTTTTTGGGCTTAGAAATATTAATTAAAATCGAATACAAATACTTATCAAGGCTCATAGAGTAAATTGTAGAGAGGATAAATATCATCTATAAAACTGAACATTGGTATAGACTCCACGATCTACGCCCATCCAACGAATCCATCCCGCTCTGGTTCCTACTACTTGACCAGCTACCGTTATTAAAGCAGCACCACTATCTCCTGCTTGACTGCGTCCATTGGTATCAGTCATTATTGCTCTGCTTACATCAGCAAGAGTAAAGCTTGGGTCAAAAATAATAGTGTGATGTACAAGATTGCTCATGCCTCTAATCGATCTAACCGGATCCCCTGACCTAGGAGTCCCTCTAAAATTATTAATTGTGCTTCCAGCCGGCCAAGGAGATGGCAGTGCCGGGCTAACCCGGCGATGATCTATAACGCTAGTATCTATTGCAGCAACATCTACCTCCACATTAAAAGTAGACCATGCAACACGACCCATTAACACGTGCGAAGGATTTCCCGGCGCCCCAAAGAAAGCATTTAGTCCACTACCGCCGTTAAAGTGAAAAGAAGAAAAAAATCTTGCGCCACCTGAGTCAAATGGATGCCCTATTGTAGAAGTGCCACGCCCCGGTATATGAACCAATTGCCCCATCCTATATGCAAAGGTAAATGGTTCAATTCCAATATAACTAGATTCAATATCTGCCTCCAAAGATGATATCGCTTCAATATCATCTCCCCATACCGCAAATATCCGAAACGGTTAAATCATCAAATGTACCTGTAAAAGGTGGTGTACGCATAAATACAGCATAATCAATTACAGCACCATTTGCCGGTATACCGGCAAAGTCCATTATAAAGTCAACCGCTTCTTGCGGTGGTCGCTGTCCAGCAAGTAGCCTTCCAATCTCCTCTTTATCATTATAACCTAAATCCCCAACATCAAAAGCAAGACCTATTTGGAAAACGCCATTGTGAAATTCAGGTGAAGCTATCATATTAATTGTCGGCAAATCAATAGGCTCTCCATCAGCACTAAACAGAGTAAAGCGAGAGCGTGCATTTTGATCATTAGTTATCTCCATCAGTTCATGTAAAAGCTGATTCTGCATCTCAACACTATTAATCATGCGTGTGGATATTTCCTCATCAAATACAGTGAAAGAAGAAAACAGTAAAGCCAAAGCCAAGGTATTGATTAAAAACAGTTTCTTCAACATTTATAATTCCCCCTTTGCTATCATAGACAGATATCAACAAAAATTCTTAGGTGCTGCTAACCTCTCTCATAACAATCACCACCACCTCACAAGCTCTTATACAAATTGCACTGTATTTAGTCGCTCTTATAGTGTAAGGGGGGGAATGTTTTGTCAATATGTTTTTGTAACTTTTTGGTATATTATAATGTGAATAAAACACCTTGTTCAATAAACAAGGTGTTAATTTCAAGTTAACTATTAGACACAAATAATTACTGTCTCCCTCCAAAAACCATATCCCACACAGCCACCAGCACAAACTTCGGCAGCACCAGCATCCTAAAAAACCGTGAGGGCTGGCTGATTAGTCTGTAAAACCATTCCAGCCCCAGTTTTTGGAATAACTTGGGCGCTCGTTTAACCGTACCTGCCATTATATCAATAGTACCGCCGCAGCAAATGGCCACGCTAACATCAAGGCCGTTTTTGTATTTATGTATCCACGTTTCCTGCCGTTTCATGCCCAGCCCTACCAGAAGAATATCAGGCTTTAGGCTGTTTATATGAGCTATTATTTCGCTTTCATCTTCTGTTTTAAAATACCCGTCGTGAAACCCGCAGATACTTAAACCGGGGAACTGCGCCTCCATTTTTTCTTTTGCAAGCTTTGCCACTCCGATTGCGGCACCCAGTATATAAACTTTATTATTTTTAGAAACGCTAATATTTTCCAATATTTGGAAACATAGGTCACAGCCGGTAACAGTCTCTCTAAGCCTTGTTCCGCTCAGCCTTGAGGCCCAAACCACTCCTACCCCGTCAGGGATAACCAAATCTGAGCGCTCTATCACCTGTAAAAATTTGCTATCCTTGCGGGCAAGCATCACCATCTCAGGATTGGGTGTCACCACTGTTTTACACTTTCTCTCATTGGCGCTTAAGTATCCCAACACTTCATCCAAAGTTTCACTGCGGTTTAACGTATCAAAGCCCACGCCAAGAATATCTGTTTTCATCTAACATCCCCTAAAAAATACTATATCTGCCTTTGACAAGTAACCATGTATCAGAAGTAGCTCTAACGCCGCGGCCATCATCACGGGGAACTATAAGCATGTTATTTGCGCCGATTTCCTCGTTATTGCGAACGTCTGTTCCCATCGTAATGTTTGCAAGACCGTCTTGACCGCTTGAATTTGCAACTGCCGTACCTGTGCGCAAAATTATTTCGGTGCCTTCATCCCCTACAAGAATTTGGCCATTTCGCAAGCTTACCGGGGTATATCTGCCGCCTGTATCATGCTGAAATTGGCCCCCAGGCTGCTGTGTTTGCCCCTGTGCGCCAAGTCTGTTTATAACTTCATTCACTATGGTATCAAGCTGTTCCTGACTAAGCTGTGCGCTGCCGAGACCTGTTAAATCTGCTATAAGCCTGTCAACATAACTACGCGTAACCAAAGGGTCATCAACGGAGCCAGGCGCGTTGGCGGAAACAGCAGCAAAAAAGAAAACAGAAGCCAAAACACCGCCTATAAGACCAATTATAAACAATTTTTTTATACTCATATTTAAAGACCTCCGAAATCAGGGCGTGTTTCATCTTCTGTTGCCTCTAAGCAGAACCAGTCTGAGCAACTGTAAAAGCGCCACAAAGGTAGCTGCCACATAAGTCATTGCCGCAGCGTTTAACACTTTTCTTGCAGGCCGTACCTCTTCCTCATCTAAATACATTTCATTACCCAGCACTGCAATGGCACGCCTTGATGCGTTAAATTCAACAGGCAAAGTTATAATCTGAAACAAAACAGCACAGGCAAAAAACAGTATACCAAGATCAATAAGGAAGTAACCGCCTTCACCCATCATGAAACCAATAAACAGTAAAGGAAAGGCGAGCTTTGAACCAAAACCGGCAACGGGAACTATTATAGAACGCAAAGCTAAGGGAGCATAACCAACATTATGCTGAATGGCATGACCCACCTCATGCGCCGCAATACTGATAGCTGCAATGCTGGAAGAACCGTACACCGCTTCTGAAAGCACTATTTTTCTTGAGCGCGGATCATAATGGTCGATTAAATGGCCATGGCCCATTTCAATCTCAACGTCGTATATACCGCTACCCTGTAATATTGACCTGGCTACCTCGGCACCGGTTCTGCCTCTGCGGCTTTTAATCTGCGAATATTTTTTAAAGCTGCCGGAAACGCGAAACTGCGCCCACATTGAAAGTATTATTGCAGGGATAAGCAGAAAAAAAGTAGCGTCACCTAAAAACATTGGCATCATTGGCATATAATCATCCTCCTGAAATTTTATAGTTTTTTAATTAAATTTTTGCCCAACTTTTATATCATTACCAAGTAAAAAAACGGGTACATCCATTGCTTTTTTACCGCTTACCTGTATTTTTTCAACTAACAAAGCAGACGAACCGCAAGCGACTATAAGCCCCTTTTTCTTATCAATGTCTATTACCGTACCCGGTTCATCATTACTATTATACGAAACAACAGCCGACTTTATTATTTTTACGCTGCCGAAACCGGATAAAGACGAATAAGCACCAGGCCAGGGATAAAGCCCGCGTACAAGCCTGTCAATTTCATTTGCAGTTTTGTTCCAGTCAATAAGCCCGGTTTCTTTTTTAAGCATAGCCGCGTAGGTGGACTTTGTATTATCTTGCACTTGCGGCTGAACTTTCCCACTCTCTATTAACGCAAGAGCCTCTAAAATAGCCGACCCTCCCAGTTCTGCTAATTTATTGTGGAGTGACTCACCTGTTTCATCCTTTTCAATAACAGTGGGCACTTTCAAAATCATCGGCCCGCTGTCCAGCCCTTCTTCCATCTGCATAATTGTAATGCCTGTCTCGGTCTCCCCTTCGATTATAGCCCGCTGTATAGGCGCCGCGCCCCTGTATTTCGGAAGAAGAGAAGCATGGATATTAACAGCGCCGAATTTTGGCAGCTCCAAAATTTCTTTTGACAGAAGCTGACCATAAGCTGCAACCACAAATATATCTGCCGGTATTTCTGCAAGGTTTTTCACAAAGTCTTTAGCCTTTATACGCTTAGGTTGATAAATAGGGATGTCACGCTCAATAGCCACCTCTTTAACCGGTGGGGATTTTAGTTTCTTACCCCGCCCAACCGGTTTGTCAGGCTGTGTTATCACTGCTCTTATCTCATGCTGTGCTATTAGCGCTTTAAGGGCTATTGCTGCAAAATCCGGTGTACCCATAAAAACTATTTTCATATTTAATTGCCCTCGTTTTTATCAATATAATCAAAGATTGCTTTATCAGTAAAAAGCATACCCTCTAAATGGTCAATTTCATGACAAAAAGCCACGGCTAAAAAGCCTTCTCCTTCATACTCTTTCATAACCCCGTCACGGTCAAAAGCGCGTACAACTACCCGCCCAGGCCGCTCAACATGGTATTGTTCGCCGGGTATGCTAAGGCAGGCTTCAGCATTAATCTGAGTCCCTTCCCGCTTTATTATCTCAGGGTTAATAAGCTCTATAATATCAGACTCTTCCCCACCTCTTGCCACACCTGCATCAATTACCACTACCCTGCGTAAAACTCCAAGCTGCGGTGCCGCTATACCAACTCCATCCATAGAATGCATTGTTTCTGTCATATCATCCAACAAGGTGTGTATCTTTTCATTTATATCTTGCACCGGTTTGGATTTTTTTTTCAAAATCTCATCACCTTTTAATCTTATGGTACGAAGCGCCATTATTCTCCTCCTATAGCTACCAGCTCTATGAGTATGCCACACACCCTACGAGCTTGTGGCAGGGTCAATGGTTAGACTAATATTAATATCAGAAAGGTTTTCTGCTTTTTCAAGCTCCTTTATACAGTAAAGTACATATTTTTTCAGCCTTTCTTCATCCGCCGCTTTAACGCTTAAGCGCCACCTATACCTATTTCTGATTTTTGAAATGATAGCAGGCGCCGGGCCTATAAGCTCAAACTCATCATCTTTGTTATACTTACTTAGTATATCACAAAGCCTTTGTAAAACCAAAATTAATTTTTTTTCAGATTCTCCCGTTACGAGTATTTCAAAAATATGAGTAAAAGGCGGATAATCCATCTGTCTTCTAAGCGCTATCTCCTGCTCATAGAAGCCTTCATAATCCCCGGTTTTTACATGATGCAGAGCATAATGCTCAGGGTTGTATGTTTGAATTATAACGCGGCCACTATAATCGGCACGGCCTGAACGGCCTGAAACTTGGGTCAAAAGCTGAAAAGTATTCTCTGCTGCACGAAAATCGCCTGTATGCAAAGATAAATCTCCTGCTACAACTCCCACCAGCGTCACCTTGGGAAAGTCAAGGCCCTTAGCTATCATTTGAGTACCTACAAGCACCTGTGCTTTACCGTTTTTAAAAGCCGATAAAATACGCTCATGAGCGCCCTTTCCCTTTGTGGTGTCCATATCCATACGAAGTACTGATATACCGGGAAACATTTTAATAAGCTCATCCTCAACTTTTTGAGTGCCAACTCCAAAATACCTTATGTATTTTGAACCGCATTGGGGGCAGTTAGCAGACGCTTTTGCCCTTGCCGCACAGTAATGGCATATCAGAGAATTATCATAATTGTGATATGTAAAGTTTATGCTGCAAAGATCACATTTTACCACATAACCGCAAGCCCTGCATGATACAAAAGTTGAATGGCCCCGTCTGTTTAAAAATAATATCGTTTGCATATTTTTACTGATATTGTCTGTAATAGCCTCAGCAAGTTCAGCGGAGAACATGGAACGGTTGCCGTTTTCCAGCTCCTGCCTCATGTCGATAATATCGATATCCGGCATAGACATATTTACTCTGTTTTTCATTTTGCTTAATATGTAATTACCGCTCAGCGCTTTATGATAGCTTGCTATGCTGGGAGTCGCAGAACCCATTACTACTATGGAGCCTGTAATACGCGCTCTCTCTATCGCCGCCGCTCTGGCATCATATTTGGGAGTAGTATCAGATTTGTAAGTATGCTCATGCTCCTCATCAATAATGATTATACCCAAATTACGAAAGGGGGCAAAAAGAGCCGACCGCGGCCCTATCATTATTGATATTTGCCCTTCGTAAGCATTTTTCCACATATCATAGCGCTCTGCCATTGACATTCTTGAGTGGGTTACCCCTACTTTTTCTCCAAAGCGGCTTTTAAATCTACCAACGGTTTGAGGGGTTAAAGAAATTTCAGGCACTAAAACGATAGCATCTTTGCCTTTTTTTAACATTTCTTCAATGGCTTTTAAATAAACTTCTGTTTTACCGCTACCTGTTACACCTTGGAGCAAGATGGGCTTTTTAGGGGCTTGCAGCGCGGTTTCATCAATTATTTTAAGAGCTTCTGTTTGTTCCTTAGTAAGTGTTAAGGCCGATGACCCTATCGCTTCTTGAAAGCGCTCGCCCAAAGAAGATTCGCGCCGTATTTCTACGTTAACATAAACTGCTATGCCCTTATTAACCAATGATTTAATAGGCGAGTCTGTGACTTTTAAGTCTTCTTTTATTTTCTTTATGCCTGTAGAACCGTTTTCCCGTAAATAATTTATCAGCTGACCCTGCTTTGTCTTTTCAGAAGGCATTTTAATACTTTCTAAGTTAGCTGTTAAGGTAACCTGACGTTCATATAATATAAAATCTTTGTTGCTTGTTAAATTCTCTTTTGTGAGTATACCTTTTCTGATAAGTGAATCGACATTTTTCGAAGAAGCTCCATTTATAGACAGCAAGTCTTGTTTCTTAACAGGAGCGTATTTCATGGCATAGTCAATAATTTTTTCTTCGGTTTCACTTAGCTGGGCATCAATAGTTGGGTTTAAATAATAGACCGTTTCTGTTTTTATTGATATCCCTGTTGGCAATATACACTTAATACACTCGCTTAATGTGGAGTAGTATTTATCTTGCATCCATCTGGCAAGCTGCATTAAATCCTCACCGCAGAGAGGTGATTTGTCAGGGAATCTTATTATGCTTTTTAGCCCGGTGAAGCTGTCTACGTCATTTTCTCCACCGTATGAGTCTTTTTTTTCGACAACATCGATAATAAACCCTTCTACCGGTTTATTACTGCGGCCGAATGGCACCACAACCCGCATACCGGGAATAGCAGAAGAAACAAGCTCTTCAGGTATTAAGTAGCTGAAAGGCTTGTCTACGTTGGAGTTGTTTATAGATACGATGATGTTGGCTATTGTCGGGTTTATGTTCATGCTTTATCGTTTCACTTTCTGAGTCTGTGTTTTTCCCCGCTTAATTGACACAATCTTGCCATTCTGAGCGAAGCGAAAAATCTTATGCTTTGACGTACATCAAGATTCTTCGCTTTTGCTTCCTATAGATTCGCTTAGCCCGCAATGATACGTAATGGCTCCCGCTCACCCAGAATGATAAAAGGGAATTTAGCGAAAACAAACCATTATTACAACAGTAAAAAACCCGCTGACTGCGGGTATATTTTGTCGAGTCCAATAAAGAAATATTTATCGGTGATTATTACAAAACCTTACTCTTCACTTCCTCAAATTTTCTTAAAAAATGCTTCGCCAGTTTCTCATCATCCGCCTCAACTATAAAAACATACAGTATCAGCGCCAAGCGCTCCAATTTATAAAAGTTAAAAAGCTCGCTGGACAAATCCGGCACGGCTCCCGAAACATTAGTATAACCTGAAAGAAACTCCGGCGTTAAATAATCGTTAATATCAAAAACCGCTAACTCGAACAAAGGATCGCCAAACTCAGAGTTTTCCGCATCTATCAAAAATATATTACCCTCATTATAAATCATGTTAGCAAAACGCATGTCAAGATGCAAAAAAGACCGCTTGTTCTCTATTCTTAACTTAGCTACGTTACCCAATATACTTTCAATTTGCGCTGCTGTAATCAAACCCAGCTCTACGAGAGGGGTAAGCCGCTCTTCCAAACGGGTAGCAAAAAAATCCTTCCATGTCCCTCTGGATAGAATATATGGGTGCTGTTCATCAATTTCAAGTTTATTTACCCCTGCGGCAATTTCCCCGTGGCGGTAGTGTACTGCGCTTTTCTGCTCATCGCTTAAGTTGTCAAAACATAAATCTAAGGTTGTACCTTCCAAATATTCAGCTATCTGGAATGATGTCTCAAAATTTTCTTTCGTTTCATCAATAACATATACTTCAGGGCATATATGACCTATAGCGGCATTTACACTGTCATAGAAAAATTTTTCACGGCGAAAA
>Ga0131853_10017730_pt1 | contig 12965 bp, 5 predicted proteins | sample TergutLab28metaG_FD_92764 | JGI IMG/M metagenome (GOLD analysis project Ga0131853, IMG submission 92764) | Labiotermes labralis P1 segment gut microbial communities from Petit-Saut dam, French Guiana - Lab288 P1 (version 2) (version 2) | ecosystem: Host-associated > Arthropoda: Insects >...
CACACACACACACACACACACACACCTACATATTTAAACGTCACAACCCAGTAACAATTCAGTACAAGAGTAGAAGCTATATTGAAACAGCCATTTTCATTTGCTTGTTTTACATGAGCATGTAAACATATCATAGTCGTATGGTGTATGACACTGTGGTCTAGTATGTGGGTAGCAATATTTGGAAAACTTCAGAATGGAACTACCAGACTACATGGTGTCAACCCAGAAAACCAGTATGTCAGTTTTCAATGCTCTGAAAACTTCACACGAAGAAAGAAATAAACAACATTAAAGTCACAATGTCCATATTGTATGCCATTCACTGTATGAATTTAATAATTTTAATCTGTTTATCTTGTGCCATATATTAGGTCCTTTCATCTCTTCTGATTCCAAATCAGTTGACCTTTATTGGCTGAATGTGCCAGTTATGCCATATTAAAAAATGAGGAGGAAGTTGCTAGCAGGACTGGTATGTGTTCCTTGTACAAAGTGAACCCATATGATGAGGTGGGAATCATGTCTCTCTCTCTCTCTCTCTCTCTCTCTCTCTATATATATATATATATATATATATACATGTCTCCAAAATTACTAAACTCATTTTAATTGTTGTTATTGGGATGTATACTAAGAATTTTTCAGCATATTTATTTTTCTTTCATACTTTACAAGAAACTGAAAGTGAAGCTCTGACTATCAAAAATGGATCCCCATGCCAATAAGTGGCACACTGAATGAATTACAAATCTGCTTAAAGTACAAAACTTTAATTTCGAATATTTTTTTATGGTGAATATTTAACACATTCGAGAGATAATTTATGCATAGTGATACTGTAGTTTGTAGAATGATAAATTTCTGGATGCAATATATTTATATCAAAGCCAATGATGTATGCAGCATCACATATAAATAATTCAAACAGTTTCATATTTTTTGTAATGTGGATTGCTAACATTTCATTGCCTTCTCTTAATGGTATTAGTACATGAAGATTTTATGATGGTTTGAACTTCAGTGTAGTGTATGTTTAATCTGTTATGTTTTGTTGAAATTTCTCGCTTAATTGAGCTACTATCAACCTTTCAAGACAGAATGGGCTCCTTGGATTTCTGCTAATGTATTGCATATTGTTGACACATAGGTTGGTTATCCTAAGACCTAATCCATCACAGACATTCACAGGACAGGTGTTTATTCCAGACAATAAAGGTCACTGCTTTATAACTTCATAATCAAAATCTCATGAAATGTGAAATATATTTTTAACCCTTCATCATTAAATTTACATTTACTTTATCTGTATGTTTTTAGGCCACTAAATTACTACATTGACTTTCACTAACATCTGCCATGTTTGGTTCAGGAAGGGATTGAACAAAGTTATGTACAAGTGGCTGGCTATGAGTTCATTTAAATGCCCTGTGTAACGTTATAACTTTATATGTAGCAGTGACATTTATTACATTCTATTCTGGTAGACATGGCAAAGAAATAATGAAAGCTACAAACAAGTGGCTCGCCATATTCAGTTTGGCTCTCCATATTCAATCTTAACTCACTGCATATAGAAAATGGCAGTATCATTACAACCTCGAAATTCATTGAGATACTGAACATATTGCTAGAATTCACCATGAGCACAACATATCAGCTGCTTGAGCATCAGTGAGTTCAAATGAGTTAACTTCAGCAGTCTTAATGTTAAGTAAAAATATTGCCTCTGCCGGCCTCTGAACCAGTGTTTCTGTACTTGGTTTCTTAAACTGTATTGTACATAATACACACAAATGTATGATATTCATAGGTAAAAAGCCTGGTTAACACAATTGCATAATTTAAAAGGAAATTTTAAGCACTGATGAAGTTTCAGATTTGCAAATGGCATGCACTTGTTTTAGACCAATAGTGTAAGATGGAGGAGGAAAATCACCAACAGTAAGAGCCGATACAGACACGGACAGAAAGCCAGACACACTGCAATTTTTCTCAGCTGGAGAGACAGTAGATTGGGGAGAAAGTGTGTTCATGACAGTGTTTATCTTCCATCACTTTTCGTTTCCTTAAACCGACATTGCAAATCATTTTTATGATTTTTAGTAATAGAAATCAGTATATAAAATATTTATCTGGACCTTTGCTAGAAGTAAAATAAAATGTTGCTCTGCTATCACCTTTTCAACCATATACACATATGAAGAATGAAATATAGTACAAAGTTTAAAGTTTAAATTTCCGAACAGCAAATGCTGAAACAATTTTAAGTACTCTACAGTGTACCCTTTCCCCAAGATAGTGACAAGGCTATGGTCTGGGCAACCAAGGAGTTGTGGTTTGATTCCTGGTAGGAGGAAGAGAACTTTCTATTTTCCAAAATATCCTTATGGAATCTGGGGACCACACAGACTTCTCTTCAATGAGTACCAGGGGCACTCTCCCTGGCTGTAAAGTGGTTGCATCATGAGGCTAACCACTCGCTTCCAACTAGCGTTTGGTGGGACCATGACTCTGCTCCACTCATATGTCTACGTGGCATGCAGAGGGACAACTTTCCCCTTTCTCAGAAGTTAGACTGCAGAACACAGTCATCTTATCTACAAGGTTATTGGTTGCATAATATGGTATTTTATGATAATTCCCTCTGTTTAACTGAAATTGTGAATATTGCAGTTGAGGGCAGTATTGTGCATTAACATAAGTAAGCATTGAATGAATTTCCATTGAGAAATCAGATGTTTAACAATCTGTGGTATTACCATTTTAATTTCTGTGTATGTATACACAAGGAGACCCAGGATAATGTTGTCAGTATTGTGACTGGGCTACAGGTTAAACAACCAAGGGATCATGGTAGGAGTAAGAGAATTTTCACTTCTCCAAAGTGTTCAGATCAGCTCTGGGACCACCCAACCTCCTTTTCAGTGGGTACCTGGTGGGTACACGCCCAGAATTTTTGATGGGAAAGGGGGTGGGGGGGTGTGTGCTGACCCTGAGACTGAATTTATGTTCAATTTTATAAAAGTGTGTTACAAAAATCATGTCCTAAGTATAACTAGCATTTTATATGTACAACTATAACTACATGTTCCATGACTGACGTAATTTAAATCTCAAGGTCCATTCAGTCTTCTTGGGGTTTTAAAGTTCATCAAGGTTAAAGAATGAGCAGAAATATGTCTCCCCCCGCATGGCTTCATGGTGTGTCCAGGGGTACTTGTACATTTTAACAGAGATCTCAACCACAAGTATATTATGTATCTAGGATTAACTTATTAAAGAAGCCATAGAGTAGTCAAATAATGGGTCAAAGCTGATATGGCAGGTTCAGTACACATAAGATACCATTAGTGTACATTTCTCTTAATTTATTTTCTCACTATATGTCTAAGAAGGGTAAAGAAGCTTGCCTTATGCGTAAGAACTATGCTGCAAAGAGTAGAGAGAAGCAGAGGTAAACCCTTAGGCATTAGCTTCATTGTGACACTTCACTGAGGTGTAGATCTTCCTTCAAGGAAGAAATCGCATCATCCATTTAATAGGCTGGATGGGCCCAACAGTGTGCCTGGATGTGATGACAAATCTCTCTGTCCCTAGCCAAGAATGCAGCATGTGTCCATTCACCTTACTGTTTGATCTGTCCATGCTCACTGTTGCTTGCTTATTTCTGTTTTCTGTTTTGAAGCAATGGAATCTGTTAGAGATAGTTTAAAATGTGATGTTGTTCTGAAGGATCATATCAAAAGGGGGGGGGGGATGTACAACTGATTTTGCCAAATTTGGTCAAGGATTTGAGAAGCCACAGACGTGTATAAGTCATTAAGTGCTCTTCTCTTTTCTTCTTACCCAGTGTACATCTGTTTACTTAGCCATTTTTGCTTGTTAGTCTCATGTGAACATTTTATATTATATTCAGCTAGAATAGCACATCCTCCTGTCTCCATTTTCAACATAACTACCAACTTGTGTCATCATAACCAATGGTTCTCAACCTGGCCTAATTTACAAACCACCAAAACTGTTGGCTGAGCAAAAACCAATACCCTATTTGTATCACGTTCTACTGCACAAATAATACAGTTCAAATGTAATTATCACTAACATCTAAACATGTTTATATACAGTATAAAACTTAACACCAATATCTAATAATAAAGTCAAAGAAACATCTTTGTCACCCATATAGTATATTTACAATTGAATGGGGTAATGTGAAGTAATTGCTCACAAATATTTGTTTAAAGTGGTATATAGTGGAAAGAAAAGTAATTGTAATTAACATACATAATGAGATCTCTTTGCAAAATATACAGGAATAACAGTATGTACAATCCTAACTGAAATTGAAGAACATCAGAAATTAAGTTTCAGACCACTGGATGAGAAACATTGGTCATAGCCATGTATGCCATGATACTGTCACAACTGGTACTGTACTATCTTGTGCACTATGCACAGATCTGCAACAATGGGTGACATGAAGTCAGCCTATACCTTCCTGTGAAATGAGTACTTGTTGATGCTTTCTGCTTCTATTTTAAATATATTGATTTGTGTGCATACTTCTGCACACAGGGATAGTTTTCTCTTTGCATTGAAATGGCATTTAAATATCATTAATTTTCCATGTATTTCCATTACTGAAATTAGTAGAGCAGTAAGTTATAAACTATAAATTGTAATGCAGCATTTGAGAGATCCTGACTGTTGTGGTACAGTGGATCCAGTTCTTCTGGGATGTTGTACCCATAGCTTTGTGTGTAGTTAGCAATATCTTGAAGGCACTGTGCTCCTTCAAAATATATGTAACTGTACCACTTGACACAGTTTAACATCCTGGAAGACTTGAATATTTATGAGTGTAATGTTACAAATTATTGGCATCCCATCTAAATTCATACATGTTTCTACCATGTTGCATATAAATCCGTACCTGAAAGTAAAGTGTGTCTCTAATACAAATTAATTTTCCACAACTTTTTGTTTCAACTTGCTGCCTCTGTTAGACTGGTTGGAGTTTCTAAGGTTGGTTGGGATATTAGGCCAAGTCTGTTTGCGTGCATATACGGAACATACATGTTAGAACTTATTAATTTCTGTTATGCAGATGCTATATGTTCCTGTTTGTTTCTTTACTGAAATTTAAATTTAATTTTACATAAGAGGACTTCAACTGGTAAAGTTTGCTAACAATTAGTAACATGTACTGTGCTGCCTGTGTGGAAATCCATTCAGTCATTATGGAGTCATTTCATATGTATCGATGAGTGACAATGGGCAGAATGTAAAGTTGCCCCCCCCCCCCCTGCATACCCGGAAATCACAGGGAAAAGTGGAGGTGTAACTGCTAACATAGACATGAAGCTGACCACTTACTGCTGTCTAATGCTGAGGTTAAGAATGCATGGAGCTAAACCTCATTTTCTTAATATGCCTTCATGGCATGCACAGGGATAACTTTACCTTCTACTCACTTTTGTTCATGTATACACATGACACATCTCTCTGACTGAATGGATTTTCTTGAAGCATAATCCTTATACCAACCGTTGCCAAACTTTAATAAAGGGAAAAACCTTGGTCATTAACCTTTTAAAGAAGAAATGTATATATGTTATATAAGGATTCTGTGCATACCACGCAGTAAACACTCTCCATCTCGGTTATAAAACCAATCTTTTAATGTTCTATATGGCAAAATTTGCTGTTTGTTATGAGATCTGTACAAAACACAAATTCCACATGATCACAACATAGAATTTTTTGATGTAAAACCTTGTGGTATGTAAAGTTACCAGTAGACTTTAAAAGGTTAATGCTTAGTTTCGGTATCACATTACATGAAATCGGTTAGAAAAATTGTGTTACAGGTAGTAGTGTACTTGAGTTTGAAAGAAATTCCTACAGTGTGCTACTATACCATAATGGCCAGTTTTAAATTAAGATAAAAATTAATTTTGAGGTGCTCATTTAATATTCATCAGTTGAAAACTGTTTGAGGTTTATGTTGATCAGATACATGTTTCATACTGTGTACATTTTTCTGATATGATTTAGTTTTGAGAAAATGGCCACAAATGTGTTATTGACATTGTACAGTGAAAGTACACGATTTTGGTCATAGTGTGTAAAAAAATATAATTGAAAAGTTTCAAGAAATATATAAAGTGGAGTTCAGATTCTTCAGGACTCAGCAGTTTTGTTCTACTTGTACCTGCAGTATATATTCTAACATTACACAATAATTTCTGATATGATTATGGGATTTTTAACACATTCTCACACAGGAAAGGGTATATAAATTAACTGTATTAGTTAAAGGTTATTACTCCTACATGTGTGAGCTGTAGATATAATCAACTTCAGGGAGGACCATCACGCAAAGGAAGTACGTGGTATTAAAACATACTGTTGTAGTTAGTAAATGGTAAGTAAATGTTACGTTTCTTATAATGTACTACTTGCCATTTACCACTGATGGTGGTATGTGTTAATACCACATAACTTCCTTTGTGTAATGGCAGTCCCTGATGATGGCTATTAACAAGTAGCTGAAACATGTTGAAGTATTAAGCTTATATGTGTTAACTAGTGCAAGTAGTTGGTAATAAATATATTTTTCTTACCCAAAATTTAACCAGGATGCTTTCCTACTAGCACATTGTAACTGGGGTCATATAATTGGGCCTATAGTATAAAGATTTGTTGACATCTGTGTGCAGAAACTTACTTATTTCAAATATATTCCAGTCAAAACATAACTATATTCTATCGATTATACATGTAGCAACATGTTTCGACTCTGAAGAGTCATCATCAGGCTGTTTGTTGAACCATATCTGAGGTGTATAAAGTAACTGCACATTTGGGGTCCCAAAAGTTTACAAAGGTGATCACTATTAGATCAATAATATTACTGTAACAGTTCTATATTGCATTAACGTTGTGACTGGCAGTACAATTAAAAGGTTAAAATGAAAAAAACATACAGACTTTAGAGCCAGGTTAATTTGTATCTGGCTCTAAACTCTGTATGTTTTTACAATTTTAACCTTTTAATTGTACTGACAGGCAGAAGGTTAATAAAATATAGAACTGTTATAGTAATATTACTGATCTAATAGTGATCACCTTTGTAAACGTTTGGGATCCTAAATGTGCCGTTACTTTATACACCTCAGATATGGTTCAACAAATAGCCTGATGATGACTCTTCAGAGTCAAAACATGCTGCTACATGTATAATTGATAGAATATAGTTGTGTTTTGACTGGAATATATTTGAAATAAATAACTAAAAACACATCAGGATGGCTACAATTAAAACAGAAACTTACATAATTTTCGCAAATAAGAAAGATAGGGGGAGGGCAGTATTTCATGGTGTTGGTCTTGGATTAAAACTTTAGTCTTTTATTCAGAGGCTACTACATTCATTTTTCAACTGACGTTTTCTTTACTGTCTGTGCCATGAAGAGTTTGTTTCCTATGATAGTTGGTTGTTGCTAGAATGGTAACATACATCTTACATATATCTGTATCAAGATTTGAATTTCAGATCACTTTCATACACTACATTGCAATTTTTATCATGGGAGACAAATTAGGGAATGAAACCAGTTCTAGAGAGATAGCTAGCATGTGTATGTTTTTATGAGTGTCATGCTTAAAGACAACTTACAGGTAGGAATATTATGCAGATACTTGAGTATTAGATAAAATAAGAAGAAGAGCACCAACCATTGCAAGGGCCCAAACAGAAAGTGACTGGAGGATAATGTTATATATATTTAGTTACACTCTTCAAACTAGGAAATTTCCAGTGTATCTGATATTCTCCTTCCAATGGCCACTCAAGGGGTAAGTTCTCCCTTTCTCATTTTACCTGATATTTAACCTTACCAGGCTTTTTCCTGTGAAAAATTCATGATACGTGGAGACACGAGCTCATAGTTGTTCTGCCTATTCATGTGGTCGAGTGGGGCAGTTAACAATGCTACCTCATATATATGAGGTGAAGGTGGTCCCTGCAATATTTGTAATAATGTACGTTGAGGGAAAAGAGAAGAGATACAAACACATAAACATAGCAAATAACATTAAATGGTAACCATTCATAGTTCAGTACTTCTATTAAGACCATTTTATAAATTAACATTGCTAAGGGCTGATCAGAGTAGTAATATGAATTTGTCTGAGATGAAGCATATGGTGAAGACAAACTACTACTAATACATTACTGTCCCTGTTATTTCTCACAAAGTCAAATTTAACTTCCTCCAGTGCCATAGCAAAAACAGTAAACCTGTATATTTATGTAGATAACATTTAACTAGACATGATAGTCAACTGTACTCACTGACAATTAAGAGAAAGTTCTGAATTATTTTATACAAGAGGAATTGGGTCAGATACTTCAGTCAGTTCCACTAGTATCAACTTGAAAGTTCTGTTAGGAAAGATCAATACAAAATTAGGATGAGATGTTTTCGAACTGACAGGTGGGAATGCAAGTGTATGTGAAACTAGCAATGATAATTTTGTTAGAGCAGTAAACTTCAGTACATCCAAAAACCTAATTGTCAAGAGCACAATGTTTCCAAATTGTTTCTTTCATAAATACACCGAGACCTAACCTGATGAGAAGAAAACATTAAAATTGATCACATCTTGATAGACTGAAGATCGCATTCAACTATACTTGATGTTCATTCTTCAAGAGGGGGTTGCTGTGATACAGATCACTATCTTGTGGTTGCGACAGTTTGGGTGAGACCATCAGTAAGTAAATGAAAAACGTGGACATTTCACTTTGAGAAATTTGTTCTTAAGAAGCCATTTAATGTGGAAGTCTGAGAACAGTATTAGCTTAAAATCTCAAGATAGATTTGCACTTTTCTATGACTTATGATAATGGGGATAGGCAGAATATCAAAACCTCGCTCAAGAGGGTCTGTTTCATTATGAATGGTAGGAGCATTAACTGTGGTTTTATGAAGAATGTTCAGAATTTCTACATCAAGGGAACTGGACAAAATTGCAGTGCTTACAGTATCCAAGCAAAATTAATGTAGAAAATCTGATCAATATAAGACATGAAACTAGAAGATGTTTCATAAGTAAGGGGCAGGAATATTTGAAAGGTAAAATTAATGAGCTTGCAACAAACAGTGAGAGCAAGAATAATAGAGACTTGTATAGAAGCGTACATGAATTTTAGATGGCTGATCTTGCATACTTCCAGTTTATTATGAGTGGGTGGAATAATCATTCTGTTGGTTGTTGAATGTGCATGGTGTTAATGATATTAGGTAGACTGAAGTACATGCAGTTAAGGCCCAGTGCGTTTGAGGTTGGGAATGCTATTGAAAGTTTGAAATGATGTAAATCACCAGGTACTGATTGCATTCCATCAGAATTGTTTCAAGCCAGAAGTAGAATAGTATGTTCTTAAATCCATAAACTTATTAATTATATCTGGAATCAGGAATAATTATCTGAACAGTGGAAGGAGTCACTTTAACTTCGTTATAACAAGGGTGACAGATAGGACTGTACTGATTGTCGAGTTTATGTCATTTATCAACTGAATACACAATTTTATCCAGTTTTCTCTTCAGGTTAACTCTGTATGTGGATGAAATTACTGGCAATCATCAGTGGGGATACTGACATTAGATATTCTTATATGTGAATGAGTCTTGTCACAGTTTTTAGACCAATCACACATGCGCACATGCATGCTAAGTCTTGAGAATCAGTAGTAAACTGCTGCAATAGTTTGCAATCTATTATATTATAGTAAGTTAAGTTGTAAGAAAGAGATCTGTTTCATAGAAATGATCAATCAAGATATTTCAAAGCCTTTCTTTTTATTTATATGCACTTGATGATGACCCTTAAGGGTCAAAACATGTTGCATTTTATAAAAACAAATATTCTTCTTATAATGGTTACATTGACTAAAATTGCCTTTATTATTTAGTTGATGGAACACAACAGTATGTCAGCACAAATTTTTATATTTTGTTGACTGTGCATCCTAACATAATGGTAGTCTTTTTTTACCAACTTGATGCACAATTTCTTTATTTTGATACATTTATTATATTCCTCTCCATGTTTTGAGCACCATTATGCTCATCTTCAGGAGGACAATTGTATTAGTACAGCATCTGGTATCGTCACTCTAGGTGACTTTTCAGTACACAGGTTATGCAAAAAAAAAAAAGTGTCCTTCCTATGAGATTTGATTGGTGCTCACTCTGTAGAGTGAGTTGCCTTGCATTACATATTTTTAATCACTTTTGTTGCTTCTTCATCTATTAAAAATGCTTCTTAAAAAAAAATGGAGGAGTCATTTAGTATGTATGGAACATGCCACATAGCATTACCAAAACAATGGTGCAGTTTTTCAGGCTGGAAAAAAAAGCACCTCTGCAGAATAGGATTCTGAAACTTTATACAGTTACAGAATTAGTTTCGTTAAGACAATCTTTGTATGTAACGTCCTGTTGTGTTATGATAGTATAATATACAGAATTTGTAGTAGTCAATACACAACTACATTTAGACAACAGTGTTTATTTGTCTAAAAGTGTGAGATGTTTTGACCCAGGGCAGGTCATTCTCACGCTGATAACAATTCTAAAACCACAATGAGGAAGGCAGTATACAAATATTAGTTCGATTACACAGAATGGAATAAAAACAATATTAAAAGTCATATACAAATTAAATAATCCTTCAGAGTTTTTTTTAAATTGCTTACAGTTCCATACAGTCTGTTATTTGTTATTGTCTCTGTGAGGATGTATGTATATGATGACAGCTCTTTCATAAACAACTAGCACTTTGGAATGCAATTGGTGCATAGCATGGTTGACTTCATATCTTGTACTGCTTTCTATAACACAAATATTGTAATGAGCAAATGTTATATGATTCTGTGTGTCACTGACTATGTAGGAGTTATGATTATTAGATATTCATATTTCTTAAGATCACCCATGTTTATGTTCTGCGAGTCGGCCTTGGACTAAACGTATGGTGCTGAACACCTTGTTAATACTTGTTCAGCACCATACGTTTGGGCAAAGGCCGACCCACATAACATAAGGATGTGCAATCTTAAGAAATGTATCTAATAATCATGACTCTTAGATAGTCAGTGACACATAGAATCATATAGAATAATTACTGATTACAATATCTGTGTTATAGAAATCACTACAAGATACACAGTAAGATTCAGTCATGCTACATACCAGCTGTATTTCAGAGTAGGAGTTGCTTATGAAAGGTTATCATCGTGTATTTACATCCTCACAGAGACAATTAGAATAGTCCATGTTGGACTGACAGCAGAAATAACAGCCTGTCAAGGAATTGTAACCAATTTTAAAAAACCTCTGATTAAGAACTATTGAATTTGTATATGACTTTTAATATTGTTTTTATTTTATTCTGTGTAATCAAACTAATATTTTTATACTCTCTTCCTCCGTATGCGTTTTTAGAATTGTTGTCAGCCTGAGAATGACCTGCCCTAGGTCAAAACATCTCACTCTTTTAGACACATAAACACTGTATGTAGTTGTGTTTTTCACTGATACTAATTCTGTATTTTATTTTGATAAGGCAATTTTTCTCATTAAGGAAAAATAATTTTAATGTTTTCCTTGAAACTATGATGATACTATGTACTGCTGTGGGAAGGAACTTTAAATAGGTAAAGTAAGAAAGATGATGAAGGGACACACTTTTGGAGTTTGATTTTCTACACTTAAGATGACTGCATGAAAATACCAAAGTGACTGGAAAAATAAATTGGGTAGTGAAACCCTCATAGTACAAAAATGTGGTGTATTTAACATTTGCAAACCCTTGACAGCTCTGTTTTTGGCACATACAGGTGATAGCTGTATGGTTAGAAAAAGAGATGAAGAAGGACAGTAGCATAAGAAAATCTGCTTTTTAAGAGGATGCACGCTTATACACCATTAGATCTTAAATGAAGTGAAAACATTTTGGAAGAATTCAAAATATGACCCATGAAATGTACACAGAATTACCAAAGTACCTGGTAACAGCATTTTAGAAGGATGGAGATGCAATGTAAAACTCCAAACACATTATGACAAGCAAGCACAGGAGAAGAAAAGTTCATGAATAGAATGCAGAAACCTCAAAGGATATAATTTTCAGGCCAACACAGACATTAAGTTTGCTTGAAGACTGTACGATGATGCGGAGAAAATTATGTTGATTTCCTAGTGGAATATTGCAATCTTGTGCGTAAAGGAATGTAGCATGTGATAACTGTATTTCTTTGACTGACCCTTTAAAATTTTAGAAATAACAAAGAAGTTTATGTCTGCTATGGCACTGTTTTGGTGTATTTAGTAAGTAGCTTCAGGTTCCAGACTGGGTTCCTGTTTAAAGGCAATCCTAAAGGGATGCTCTTGCTCAGGTAAGTGCATGTCATTACGGAGAATTACCACAGGTGGCTGGCCAGGTGTGGTCCCATTGCTTATGGGGGGGCTGCCTAGATGCCCATTAGTGTGCTGCATGTGTTGTGGTGGACTGTTGCATTGGGCTGAACCTGGTGGAGTTAGTGGGCTCCCTGGTGACCCTCCAGAACTGCCCTGATAACTGCCTGCAGTAGTTGAAGTGCTATTTTGCTGAATGCTGCCATCTGTTGTTGCACCTGTGAACATATGCAGAGACACTGAACATACTCGTGGGCACTGGTACAGTACATATTAAACACAAAAATGACACTTTCAGGGGAATCAGAAGATCTTACAGTTTTATCAAATTAAAAAATCCAGCAGTGGTTTACAGATAGAGGCTGTGGAGCTAAGAAATTTAATCACACTAAGAAATGGGAAATGTCAAAAAAAATTTAATACTATTTCTTTCCATCTTGGTTGTATCCAAAATCGGTTTCTTTAGTGCTG
>Ga0131853_10017731_pt1 | contig 12964 bp, 12 predicted proteins | sample TergutLab28metaG_FD_92764 | JGI IMG/M metagenome (GOLD analysis project Ga0131853, IMG submission 92764) | Labiotermes labralis P1 segment gut microbial communities from Petit-Saut dam, French Guiana - Lab288 P1 (version 2) (version 2) | ecosystem: Host-associated > Arthropoda: Insects >...
GAACTGGTCTTGAGCTATAAAACTTGCTGGTATTCCTCCTATAATATTAACATCTTCCACTTAAAAGGCTAGGAGTTGTGCATAATTACATTAACAGACTATTTTATACAGTTGTGTATATGAAGTGTGATGACTGTTCACATCAATCTGCAGCATTATGACAGTAATATGCTCACTTTCTACAGTAATATTCTTAAAATTTAATGACGAATCTGGGAAAGAGCAAAGTGACACATAGTCTGGTGTGAATAAAATCAACCCCCAATATACTGCTCTGAAGCAGGTCTACAATTGCCTTGCAAGAGTGTAAAGTATTTAAATCACAGTACTGCTAATGTTAACAATTTGGAGTCAACACAAAAAGTACATCTGGATTACAAATGTAACAACAAATTGCATGATATGGTAACTGAAGTAGGCCTGCACAATTCTGTAATTACTCTTTGTACCTCCAAGTTTCAGACATCTGTAACAACATACTATACAAGGTATGAGTACTGAAGTATTAAGCATTCTTAAAAGTACACTGGACTGCCACAGCCGACTAAAGTAAAAAAGATCCCCCTCTTCCTACATACCAAGCCATGGGGATAAAGAGGTGATGGGGTAAACACCTATGTATTTTATATCCTGAAACTAGGAGGTGACCATTATAAGCTCCTGTAACATAAAATCTCCAACTTTGCAGATGGCTGAATAGGCCCGGCATAATTCTAGGCATGACAAGAAAAACAGGAATTATATGAGATTTGAGAATTTATGGCAGTGAACATTGAGATTATGATTTTCTGTGATAAAAAAGGAGGCAATATGCTTCTCCTAAACACTGACCAGATAGGACATCACAGCCCTGAAGACAATATTAACAATTGCATTCTCCTACCTGGAACAAAACCCTGGTCAACCAGCCAATTTGACTTGGCAATAAGGTAACAGCATTCTGTACAAGGCAGAATTTCTTCTACTTCATACAAATATTGCAGGTTGCATAAGTAGTCATGGGGTGATTCCAGTTGTTGGACCCGAAAATGGGCATAATTACATCAGAAAGGCTGAATATTCTGGAAGAAATAAAGACTGGAGTTATGAAGGACAACAAAAGGCTGGCTTTACTAAAGCTCATGCCAGTAAATAAAGATGACCAACATCTTTACTGTGATTGTCAAGATCGAGACATGCCTTACTCATTTCCATCAATAAGCTTGACCATAAGGCTGAGCCCTCAGATGATGGATCAGAATAATGGGAGGTCCATCTGTCTAAATGGCGACTATTTTAGTCCACAATTACAGAATAATGGTAAAATGTTTACACACTTCATTACCGACATGTCAATGTGTGCAGTCATGTATATGTTCCACATGACAGACGAAGGAGAGATACTGATTTAGACACCTGTGAAATGACATTAGAAGCACTGGTTCTAGTTACTTCCTAATAGTACACACACACACACACACGCAAAAAAACACCAAACAGGATGGCTACACTGAACAGTGTCCAATTTCATACCACATAAATGTCAACACAAGACAGTTCAGGTACATGCAGGATGACTGTAAATGGTAAAATTTTACTGATTGTGGAAATAAAGAGCAGAAAACACATATCGTATGGTTCAGAATCATGGTACATTTCAAAAGGAAAACATTAACACATATATATAAATTTTACACACGGTTTCTTATGTGTATGACACCTCCTTATTTCTGAAGGAAGAAAAGAAATGAGGACTGTTTAAATGCAGAGCAGATAAGAATACCTGGACTAAAACATTTAAAAAAATGAAACATAAGCCTAACAGACATATCAGAAGTTTCTTACTGCTCACTCTTCTTCATATGCTAGCACACAAAGCCTTTATCAGTGCCAGTACCCACATGCCAGTGCCAACAACTTCCTGTCTGGATGCATCTACTGCAAATTACAAGACTTTCAGCTCCACAGTTTCAGTTTTCACTTGTAATTTCATTATAAGAGTGTTCAAATAACGTGGAATTCGAATAATAATATTAAAGACCCCCTAGCACCATACTCAAAACCAAGAAAGTTAATGAGAAGATACAGTGCCATGCATTTTTAACCAAAGCCCTGAAGAAAGTCTGGCAGCAATATCCATGTCACTTTTAGAACCCCCCTCGCCCAGGGAACTGAATTGAACATACACGTGGAAGCAGGGAGAAAAATTCCCAGCATCCAAACTGTGGCTCTCCAGTCTTTATTGGTACTTCTCTATCTGATCTGTTATGGCTAATACATAAGACATAATAATCATAATTGAAAAATGTGAACAAAAATGAGTACTTGGACAACCAAGACATAGATGGAAAGGTAATATTAAATTGTACTCTTGGGAAATAGGTTGCAAGCATCTTAACTGGACTGAACTGACTGAGGTGTGGGAACACCCACATGTCATCACAACTCCTTCCCCTATTCAGTCCTCCATTTAACCTCACAGCTCTCCTTCTTCTGTCTGCACACCAAACCACACACTGACCCAGACAACAGTCGCTTAACCATCACAGCAAAGCACTCTCTCGCTCCATCCATCTCTATCTACCTCCGCTAGCATTACGGCCCGTTTCAGGGCCCCAGCAAACGGGACTACATTTGACAAGCCATGCCTACCAGCTCTGCCAACCAGCCAGTGGCAGACCAGGCTGGACAGCAGGCGACCATGATAAAAGGAGGCCATTCTGACCAACAAATATTCATTCAGAAAGGAGTAACTGATGACAGTACATCAAGAAAGGATACATCAAGATGTAAGACACAATGCCCGACCACCTGGCCACGAAGTCTCCATGGACTGGGCACACCGCCGCTCATCCGAGCATCCTGCCAGCAGCATTCAGACCCACAACTGCACCAGTCGCAAACTCTTCGATTTCACCGTGGGCCTCCGGCCAGTCAGCCGCACATCATCACTCGTGGTCAACCATGCTCTACACCGCAGTCATCAACGCTGCAGACCCAAAGCCTAAACCATGGCAAATAAGCCACAACTCATACGACACCTGACTGTACTATGTAAGACATTAATAAATATTATATATGTGTGTGTGGTACTGTAGCTGTCAATCCAATACAACCCTACGGTACCTCCATAGAGGATATGGTGCAAATATGGACTCTTCTGGTAAACCTTTAGGTTGCATCACTAGGGAATTTATCAGCTTAACCGCATAAAGAGACATAGAGTAATTATTAAAATTCTCCTTACTGATAATGGGGTTATGTCCTGCTATATGAGAAGAAATGAGCTGTTACAGCTTGCCATAATGTCCAAAAGGCTTATGTTTCAAATCATGGCAATTCTCTTAGGGGCATCAAATGTGATGATACATAGGATGAAAAGCTAAACCATGTGACCATTCCATCCAATCTGTGCCTCCATCGTCTGAGTGGTGCACGAACCAGTACCCTGTGGTCAAAGCCTCTGCCAAAACTCATCACAGTAACCAAGCCTATCCTAGGTATGGGATTCTACAAGCAGTACTGTCCCCCCTACTTAGGAGAAGGGAAAGATCATTCCACATACACAAATGTAACAATTAGAACTTAGACTAACACCACTGTATATGAGTAACAAAACTGTAATAACAAATGTGAATATACACAGATACAACTCTTGTGGACACTGTAGCCCACTGAAAAAGTAAAAAATATTAAATAGTTATTATATTTGTTATTGAAAGATGTAAATATTTGTTAAAATCCTCCAAGAGAGTAATTATATGGGTGAAGAGGGGTGATCACATGTGTGTGTGTGTATATATATATATATATGTGTGTATATATCTGACATTGCTTATCTGTTTCTGCTATGGCACCATCTCTGCAGTGACTCCCATGATTTTCAACCAAAACATGTTCAGAAATCCAAAACAAGTATTCTGCATTTCTCAGTAATAAGCATTGAACTTCTTCAATACAGAAACTTGGGACTTCATCAAAACTCAAATATGGCTTATTGTTACTGCCTCAATATGACATGGTCTGATAACTTCTGTTGCACTATTTGTGTCCAGTTTCATGCTTAACTTCCACTAAATGCTCAGGAATGTGTAATTGTCTCCATGGCAAAGAGCTCTTCCTGGGAGCTAGTAGTCATTCAGCTAGTCCGAGAGATTCCACACATTTTTTGGAACCCAAAGGTCATTACCGTATAAACAAAGACCTGTCAGTTCATCCTATCTTGAACCAGATTAATCTATTCCACATTTTTACATTTCATTTCCTGCAAATCAATTTTAATGTTATCCTCATATGTCTCCCAAAATGGTCTCATCATTCAGGTTCTTCTTGTAAAATTTCATGTGCACTTCTTGCCTATTTCATGCTCCACCTATTGAACAGGAATGTACAAAAATATTTCAGTATGTATATAATTTTACCAACTGAATGGAAAGATGGGACACACAATTGTCATACAGACACTAAACAAATTATTTATTGTATTCACTGTCAACATTGTGATGAGTTATATCCATTTATTGTACAGAATCAAACTTCCGTGGGTGAAATGTCCTTATCAGTTATAAAGCCAGACCCTTGATTTTTCAGACTCAGGAGGTGTGTGGTCAGTATCACTTACCAGCCACTTTACCACAGGGGAAGCAGCCCACAATGTCCACTGTACAGGAGGCTGGGTGGACTCCAGAATTCATCTGGTTTCTTGGGAGAAAAGTCTCCCACCACTGCCAGGATTTGAACCAATTCCTCCATTGTCCAGCCCATACCAAGTGTGAGGCCCTTCCTTATGTAAGTATACATCCCTGATACTTAACTGGAATTACTCACAATGGTCATCAATCATGTGCTCTCTGAGAGGAGACATCAAGACCTGTCATTTTTCATGTAAAATCTACTTCTTCAAAAAAATCACTCACTTATGGTAATAAATGCTTTGCCTGGGTCAATAACTCTTCAGATAGCATTGAATATACTAATCCTACTATTTCCTGTTACCACCTGCTGATAATGATCTCCACAGATATAACACTGAGATGTAATAATCCATCAGAAATAGACAAAGCTTTAAAAATCAGTTATGCTTAAAACCCTAAATAAATGTATCAAGTTACAGTCTGGTTGTGGGGGATAAATGCATAAATATCCACATATATCTGGGACAAATTACAAGTCCCCCTCAGCTTTTCTCTGAGAAATGCAGAATTCTGTGGAATTTTCCTTTTCCATATTTTAACGTAAATCAGAGAAGTGCTGACAAATACAGATGTTTATCAGCGTATCACTAAACAATGTATACTGAACGAATCACTTTAACTTCAATTACAGGGAGGTCACTGCATTTCAAAGTAAAACATGTTCAAAATTCCCAGTCCTTCTACTCTACTAATGACAATAAATTCATACGAAAAGAGAGGCATTATATGCCTTAGTTTAAAAACAGAAAAGCTTTCTGTAACTAACATAACAGAGATACACTGTAGAGAGGTAGATATTTTTAAAAAAATTGATTAATATCACCAACATTGACCACATAATAAGTTAACAGTTGTATCCTTGCAGTGACAGTTTTTGACACTATACAAAGAGGACAATGGTAACCCCAACATAAGTTTCCTTTAACAGGGAGACATTTACAGGCAACCATGAAGCGCAACTCTTAGAAGCAATAAGAAGAAAGGAAACTTATATTAAGTAACCATGGCCCCTAGAAAATGTCTTTTAACAAGATGGTATAAGCAACCATGGTCCCAGAAAAAGTTGTGTTTGAATTCATACATATGATTACAAAAAGTTTTTTATAGAAAGAGAAAAATTGTTCCAGTAACTGTTAACCTGGAGATGTGATTATGGAAGTTTGCTTCAGCATACAGTGCAGACCGGAATGGTATCCATCCCATAAAAATCAGATCAACTGTGCTTCACCTCAAAATTGAATATGATGCACATAAGCAAAACACAAAGTGGAGGTATAAAAAATTTTAAATAATTAATACTAGTGAAAAAGGAAGTACGAATCATTGTTGTTGCTAATGGCAATAAACTGGTTATGCAATGTAATATTTTTGTGCAAAGTTTCAGTATTTACTACATTTGTCTCTTTATCACTGTTTACTCTCTCAACTTCTTTAACCACCACTTGTTTCACAGCTCAAAGTTACAGACCACTATAATGTCATGGATAGTAAAAGGAGAGGACTATTTGTAAACTTCCATACTTTCACGTTTTCTTTGGCATCTGTAAACTTTTAAGCCATTTAACATGAGTCAGGAGACATTTACAGCATTAGAATCTTCATGGGAAGCTATTTGGAGAATTACTGTGTAACTACTAAAAGGTAAAGGGAAAGTTGTCCAATTGTATGCTAAGCAGTCACATGGGGGAGTGAAGGTACAGCTGCACTCATTCTTAACCCCTGTGCTAAGTGTAGGTTGCTGGTCAGCTCCAGGACCCCACCACTATTGCCCAGGGGAAAGATCCCCTGGTACCCACTGAATAGGAGGCTGTGTGGGCCCCAGGGCCAGTCTGGATGCCATGGGGAAGAGAATGTCATACCTCTGCTGGGAATCAAAACACAATACCTCGGTTGTCCATCCCATAGCCTATTCACTGTACAACTATGTGTATATGAGATAAATATTTAAATTACTTAGAATGAAGTAAGCATATGCATATTTTTTTAACTCTGCAGTTACCTACAATTACTTTTAAACATGCAGTAGCTTGTCACTTCCTAACATTTGAGTTCAATCTTTCTCTCCACAAATAAGATATTTTAAATCCCCTGGTACTATGGAATGGGTGGTTGAAAAAGTCTGGGGTAACAGCATCAGTAATGAAAAAAGTACACCATTCAGCAAGTTCAACCATGTACCACACACCATTAAACAGCGCATTTCTCAGCCAAAAAAATCTAATGAAATCTGGTATGAAAATCATACTGGGCTACTGTAATGAAGCCATTTTGAATCCCTCCCATTTCTGGTGGAACAAGAATGATCTCCAAAAATACATGCACTTACCACTCCCTTCCCAATACATTCTTTCTCTCCTTTTGTTTATGATAAGAAATAAGAATCAATTTCTGGTAAGTTCTGAGGTATATCACATTGACACTAGGCAACATGCAAATTTTCACCAACCTTCTGTGAATCTGACTAAATATCAGACGGGAATATACTATATAGGTGTGAAGGTGTTTAATATGCTTCCTACTTATATAAAAATGGAGTCTGATAATCCCAAGAAATTTAAATTAGTTTTATAGAAATTTTTAAATGAAAATTCCTTTTACTCTCTGGATGAATACTGAACTTCAAAAAAGTTAAATGCATTTATATATGATTTGGAGTGGTATTTGAAAGTTTAGCGAATGAAGTCAATATGCATGTACCTTCCTTTCTTCTTTATCTACTAATCTCTATCTTGGATCTGTTTGTGTATGTAAACAACTACATGAATGTACCAATCTTCTCTGTTATGAAGTGATGTGGTAAATTATTTTCTTGGCCAGTAAATACTGTATCTTTTAAATTGGTGCTCCAATGTTATTACTTTTATATTAAAATAATTTATGTTATGTTCAAACCTCAAATATTGTGCTAGACCTAGTAACTACAATTATTGTACACTTCTATATTGACTTCACTTCTAGACTTCTTAAGCAAATATGTCTATTTCCATATCCGCATGGATTTTGTAATCCAGTACGTATCCACAGAATGAAAATAAATGAATTATATGATATTTACTTACACAGTGTCTCTCTGGCCGAGGTGTTTCTTGACAAGCTTGAATTAAGCGACAAACAAATAAGACTCCGTGGATACAAGCAAACATGACATGTCTTATATTAAAGAAGAATACATGACCTGTTCATGTTACTACTTGCAGACTGCATTCCAATCTCTGAAGTAATAGTTTTGATAACTGGAAGAATTTAAATTATAAGGTAGTCTACAAACTTTGTTTTGCTCATAATTTTTTAAATAAAGAGCTCTGACAATAAGTACCACATGTCAATTTTGAGGTGATAACAAGGTACAGGTTTGTGACAGGGATATGAACAACAATGCCTTGCATATGCAAGACAGAAGACAACTTGTAACAATGCAACAATTTAGAAAAGTTGCGATAACACATATCACTAGTGAAAAACAACTTATGTTTAAAGTTATAACAACAGGACAACAGGTTTAACAGTATAAGGCCAAGTGTGGCTGTCAGCAGGTGGGGCAGGAAGTATTGCTTTGCAAGAGAATGACAATAGGATAAACAACAACAAATATCTGGAATTTACTGTTGACAGTAGGTCCCAAGTGTAAATGACTTTGTTAATCACATTCGAGATACCTGGTGACTAGAGTTCATCTGTCACTTCAGAGAAGAGTTGCCAACTTTCAATAAGACATAAAAGAGACATTGTCTCTTGTTCACATAATAAGAGTTTGGTCCCCATCATGATAATAATTCCTTAACCTATTACATTAAAGGAACAATGTTGATAATTCATAACTTTACTGCATTAAGTACTTAGGTCAACAAAACATAGTAATGTTGGCATCCCTTCTTTCTGTGCAGCACATTACTAGCTACAACATTCAAACTTCATCGTACACTATCCTTGACTGACATAAGAAACCATGTGACCCAACCAAGACAGACACAGCCAACAATTTTCCAGTGTGAAGTTTTGTATACATGCCATGACTATTCATTTCCACATACATACTACCAGAAACACATTTATAAAACGTGCTAAACACAGTACAAACAAATACAAGAAAAAGGAAGAAGAATGATAGCTAAAATGCCACCAATGTGTTCTCCTGGTTGTACTGACAATGTGTCATTTTAAATATCCTATATACTTTCTTCTGTATGATTAATGATGAACCATGGCATCACTTGACAGACCACAAGCAAGACATCAGTCTGATGCTAACACAGGTACATCATCACTCATGCTGTTCAGCTGAGCCAGAAGTCAGCTTGACTGTACTAACTTTTGTCATACTCCTACCAGTGGCTTGTTCAGTAGACCTAACCAAGTGCCAGTTGTGCTAACATAGCCACTGGTCAGGCCTGTTATGCTTCAAGGACAGAGTTGACCAAGTAGGCAGCACTGGTGGAATGCTGACTGGCAGCAGTTGGAAAAATACAAGCCAAACAGTCACTTAATTCACCACAAATCCTATGTGATACTGAACCCACACACCTGCAATGAGAAAGGGACATCCAAATACCTGTGATGGTAGGATAGATTTATTCTTCTCCTTCTGCATATAAGAATTTGACTGAACTAACAAAACACCAGCTGCTGAAAAGGAAGCAGCACTCACACATTTTGCTTATGCTGTGGGTTTTAATAGTTATAGGAGAGATATCACCCCACAAATAAGAGTTCCATATCAGTGTGTGCAAACTGAACAAGTAAAAACATTACCAAATAAGTGACAGATTGGATTGTATCCAAGTAAGCTGGCAACAGCAGACATACCTGCAGAACTACAATTCCAACGTCTGCCATTTGATTTGAAGTCTCCCTTCTCCTGGAATATGGTACTGTATCACTGGATGATTTGTGCTTGATATTTTAAGACAATGTATTGGTCTTCAGCTGTTGGACACCAGTCACCCATTGACACAGCTCCCCATCCCAGAATAGAGGCCGGAATTACAGCACAGTGAAACCTGTCTGATTCCACATGGGTCCACATTACTGGTATGTTCCTAGTATTAATTCACCTATTTGCTAACAAGAACCAGACCTTAGTTTCTGCTTGCGGTTGGTCAGTGTAAGCAAGGACTGAGCGCCTCACTTACACACTCTTGGATCACATGGTTAGGTCCCTGACAGCTTGCTGTATCCTCTTCACATGCCCAACCTTGGTGACACCAAGTTCATTCAAATCACGACGTCCTAAAGTCAGAAGTTCACGTCCACGTATGTCATGACGTGTAAAGCTTTCTGCATATTCTGATAACTGGATTGTTTCCAGCCATGCTGCTACCTCAGCCACACCCCATGTTGCAACAACATGTGCGGCTCTGCTGCTGCCACCACCACCACCACGGCGAAACTTGTGCCAGAACAGTCCACGAGCACGGCCCTTCCGTTCACTGCATCCCTACATTCGCAAGAAAATATTAGCATTCTGAACTGCTGGTTTATTTGCAGGGCAGAAAGGGAGACAATACTTTCATTTAATTAATAAACACATTAAATTATCTATTTAAAATTAATCAACTGTCATACTCATGAAGTGGTAAAATATAAATACTTGAGTATTATAAACAATCAAGTTGATGTAATGTAGGTATCGGACTTTTTACCATCACCTTTTTGTTAAAAAACACACACAATGTTTCAGGAACTGGTTCTACTTCTGTCATCAGCTGACAATATAAGAATTATGAAACCTACACTGTTTGGTTCAATGGATGGAGGTAATTTCTTTCTCTGGATCAAACTGACCCAACAGAGTAGGTTTCCATGAAATGACATCTATTCTGATAGTGCAGGGACAGTTCCGGCATATGTATGGGAATGGTCCACCAAGTAAATCATCAATTCATGGCTGCCACAAGCAGTATGTGAATACCAGTTGTGTGCTGTATAAGGGTCTAAAGGACTCACAGGTTATATTTCACACAAAGCAATTACAGTATGCGCTAATAATTATAAAAACAATGGCCATGTGAACATAGAAACTGTTTATGTTACATAATTGTATCACAATGCATGGTACAAAAACATGAAGTTTGCTAATGCTGAACAGGCAAAACAAATATATGAATATAAGAGCATAAAGGAAAAACTGTACAAAACTAATGGAGCGATATGGTATAATAAAACATGCAGGCAAAAACAACTAACACCAAACTATATATCAATCAGTATCAGACACATCCTTCCACCTGTTAGACTGCTTACATAAATGCATGAAAAACTTTACCACAAAAACCACATGTACAAATGGTCTTCCTGATGACGAACACATGATGTTCAAAACATGTAGAAGACACCAAGAATTGAATTAAAACATTAATTTTAAAAGTGCGCATTTGTTGGTTTACGTTACATAACTGTATCACAATGCACGGTAAAAAAACATAAAATAGAAGCTGTAATTTCTCACTCAAGAAACCATGACTCTGTTCACTACATTCATCAACTGAATATAAGTTCATATAAACAAATGTGCCAGAATCATTATAGTATGCATATGGTTTGTAACCTACCTCTTTCTGGGGTCAAATTTGATTTAGGAGGTGCAGTTCTCAGTGCATCTCTGTATACAAACTCTGCTCTGAATGGACCACTTTCTTTTAATGAACTACAATGTCTGTTAGCTATACTAAACTGGAGTAGTAAAGCTAATCTTTGGCTCACAATAAATATTGAGGGCATTACTTGAAATTAAACTCAAAATTTGGAAACTGAAATATTTTTATAGGAGGCTGCAAAAACAAAGAACAATATAATAAATATGATATTATTAAGTGCTTTTATTTTGTTCGAGATATTCAACTTATTTGATGATTTATTATTTCAAAAAGCTAAATTAATTAAATTCACTTAATATAACAAGTGGATGGATTAAATCTTTATTTAAAAAAATACATTATTTATGTGAGTACTTTATAGTGCAGAATTCCTGTAGGCATACTCTCAGGAACACTTTGTGTATATTGTTACCTGTTCTTCTAACGGAGGCTGCTGGAAGTGCACAATACCTGCACTGTCATAAGTCACATACTTGCGCAGTTCCATCTCCATGCTGCCCAAAGCAGCACTCAGTTTACCTTCCAGATCCTCTCTCAGTCTCTGAAATCATAATAAAGCATACAAATATTTATGGTTTGTGGAAAAATAAAGGGCCACTATGATAAAATTACTGAATTCTTTTAAAAAAATTTAAAAGTTTTTGGCAAGAAACATAGAGACAATATAGAAATCTGACATTTGGATGACCGTGAATCGTGATATATTCTTATAATAAAGCCAACGAGATGCACAGTTACTCAGATTTATTGATAAAGTACTCTACATGTTTCGGACAGGTCCACCGTCCATCATCAGGAGTATCTCAACACTGTATGCACGCAATAGGTATTTGTCATGCTAGTTCTGTTGGCATCTGCTAGTGCGGTCAGGATCCGGACCATGCTAGCAGCCACCAACAGAACTAGCATGACAAATACCTATTGCTGCATGTACAGTGTTGAGATACTCCTGATGATGGACAGTGGACCTGTTAAAAACATATAGAGTACTTTATCAAATAAATTTAAGAAACTGTGCATCTCGTTGGCTTTATTATAAGAACAATACAGAAGGTTCATAAGAAGGGTGGTCTCAAAAAATAAAGGCAGAAAAACTATGTACATTTATGTCTCATCACCAGCATACCAGAAAATGTCAAAACATAGTAAATCTCTTGAAAATATGGCAAAATTCAAGAACTATGAAATTATTAATCAATTTAAACGATATTCATGATAAAATTAAAAGCAGACTAAATGTAGGGAATGGGTGCTGCCATTAAATCTACAAACTTCCAGTGTGCTATCCAGAATTTTATACTTGAATTTTACCTGTTCTCTTACATAAATGCACGCCCTAGGCAAGGAAACAGATGAGATTATCCAAGAACCAAGTGCTGAGGATATTGTAACCGTGGCTGTCATGGCAATATACAGTGGGATATGCAAGCTACCCTTGTGCAGCTCAAGACAGTGTGGTAGGCCAATATGAAGGGTAGTTATAGCAAAGGTCTCTTTTGTCTTATTTTCAAGATGAGGTCTAGATTTTCTTGTAATGGAAGATACGTAAATATGTAACTCATCCATACAATTTATTGCAGTGGCATGGTCCCTTTAACAAGGACCTGGATTAAAATGAGAACACATACAACATAGGTTTCATGCACCCCCCCCCCCCCCCCTCCCCCCCCCACCTCAGCAAATAAAAAAAAATCCACA
>Ga0131853_10017732_pt1 | contig 12964 bp, 8 predicted proteins | sample TergutLab28metaG_FD_92764 | JGI IMG/M metagenome (GOLD analysis project Ga0131853, IMG submission 92764) | Labiotermes labralis P1 segment gut microbial communities from Petit-Saut dam, French Guiana - Lab288 P1 (version 2) (version 2) | ecosystem: Host-associated > Arthropoda: Insects >...
GGGTAAAGTGGGCACGTGAATCCGCAGGGCAAAAGGGAAAAAAAAAGGGGGAGGGTTTGAAAAGAGGGGGGAAGGGGGGGGGGGGGGTCAGAATCCAAAGGGAGAAGTAACAGAAACAGTGAAAAAATTTATATCATGCGGAACTTCGTACTTTGTTTCTGTCACCTCTGAGGGAAACAACTGCGGGCCATACGAATAATCGCCGGTCTTTCACTGCGGAGGCCCGGGTTCAATTACAGACCAATTCGTGTGGGAAAGTGGTACTGGGACAGGTTTCGCTGCGAGTACTTCGGTTATTTGTCAACATCATTCTACCAGTGCTCTATGCTCATTCTTTCACCAATCACCTACACTGTTTAATCTTAACAGTTGACAGCGTCGTCATAGAATCTTCGTAAATTGCATGGGATGGATTAGACGGGAACATTGGAATGCGTTGGTGGGGGGTGAGGAATGTATACACAATGTTAGTCTCAAGAATTTCATCGGAGAGGAAAGTTGTGGTGGTATTGTCCGTATTCTTCTGGCTCAAGTTGATATTCATGGGGGGGGGGGGCTTTTATGAACACAGTAATTAACGTTCGGTTTCATAAAAGAAGAACATTTGCACCCAGCTTAGCGGCTGCCATCTTTTAAAAAAAGTACTTGCTATCGTGGAGATAAAATTGTTAGTTGCCCGTTTTTTAAACTACTTTCCTTTAGTACGAAGAAGGAGAACGTCTCTGTGTGTCACAACCCTTTGCGATATACAAGTAAAGGATGGCCGGGCGGACTGCCCAACTTCTGTTTGGAGTGGAATTTTTGGTTGGGAGCTGAGAGTATGTCAGGAGTTTTGTAGTAATGTGCGCTACTTAACTACACTTACACATCCACCACCCACACTGAAAAAGAGTTATCACATCTACAAATGCTGATTTCGAGATGACTTACGTATTGTTGTATTGCTGTTTTTGCCACCCTGAAGATGGCCACTTGAGTGGCCGAAACATGTCGCTGGTTACTATACATTCATAGACTCAAGTGTGTTTGTTGGTCTCGTTTTTTAATTATATATCTGATCAATGCACGGAACATGGAACATATAAAATGACTTAATGTAGTTTATGTGTATTTTCTATAAATTCGTAAATTAATTATTATGCGTAAAATTTGAAAGAACTGTTGTGATGCTGGGTTTATAATCATCCATGCTGCACATACCGCTCGTCACTGACAACGCGTCAGTCAATATTCAATGATAAGTAATGTGATTATTCCGTTCCGTAACAGATCCAGTGGCTATTTCGTCATAAACCGGTGTGAACTGGAATGAGCTGTTGCATTTTCTGCCGCAGCCAGTGTAGTGACCATATTGCAGCGCGCAGTATCCAGGCACTTTATTTGTTGCCACAGTATTGGGTTCGTCGTAGGCAAGAGAGATTTAGAGACTCTCCGTCTTTCATATTTGAAAGGAATTACGTCTCTAAGTGCGTGTAGCATGATACCTTTTCTAGGATTTCTCAGCTGTTCCAGGAATGAATCGTCTTTAAGTGCATGTAGCATGATACCTTTTCTAGGGTTTCTCAGCTGTTCCAGGAAATAATCGTCTTTAATGCATGTAGCATGATACCTTTTCTAGGGTTTCTCAGCTGTTCCAGGAATTACGTCTTGAAGTACGTGTAGCATACCTTTTCTAGGGTTTCTCAGTTGTTCCAGGAATTAATCGTCTTTAAGTGCATGTAGCATGATACCTTTTCTAGGTTTTCTCAGCTGTTCCAGGAATTAATCGTCTTTAATTGCGTGTAGCATGATACCTTTTCTAGGGTTTCTCAGCTGTTCCAGGAATTGTCTTTCACGTAACCCGAAGCCTCATTACCGTGTTCACAACAGCCCACCAATTGGTCATATCGAGCCACATGAATCCAGTCCACTTTCTAAAATCCTGTCAATTAATTATTTATTTTAATATAGTCCTTCATATGCATGCGCGTCTATCAAATGACTCTTTGAGGTTTTCGGTTAAGGTATATATAACTAACCAACTTCGTGGAGCAGAGTACTTCTTGAGAAGCCGGCAGTTACTCAGCTAGTCGAGATATTCCCCGCATTTAAGAAACCCGAAGGTTCATCACCGCATTCACAAGCACCGGCCACCTGTACCTATTCTGAGTCAGATCAAACCGTTCCATGCTTCTCTTTCACACTTCTTGAAGATCCATATTAATATTATCCTCCCATCTGCGCCTAGGTCTTCCAAGTGGTCTCTTTCCCTCAGGTCTCCCGACCAAAACCCTCTATGCACCTCACCTGTCTCCATGTGTGTCTCTTTCACCCTCCCATTTCGTTATTTATTTGGTCACCAATATTATATTTGGTGAGGAATACAGATCGTGAAGCTCCTCGTTATGTAATCTTCTCAACTCCCCTGTTACCTCGTCCCTCTTAGCCCCAAATATTGCCTTAGCGCCCTGTACTCGAGACCATTGACTTACGTGCCTTCCTCAGTGTGCGAGATCAAGTTTCACACCCATACAAAACAACAGGCAAAGTTACAGTTTTTTATTACGGTGTGTGTACAGCATTTAATATATATTTAATGTGTACGACATGCTGCTCCAGTCTTACGGCCATTACCATATCAAACAAATAGCCAGTGCTAGAATATACTTTCGGAATGATCCTGTAAAATTCTAGCTCTGGAGTGTCGGGATTAGTGTTTTGCAAGAAAATTCTCGCTTTGTCAACCTTAGTTTGCTTAACAGAATCATCTAACCTTGTTCATTAACACTAAAGCAGTGTAATCCGTGCCGATCTCTGCATCTGCTGCTACCTGACCAGTAGTCCTCACTGTCTTGTGAACAAGCGACCTGACGTCGTAATCCGTTCCGCCCCCTACGAGGAATAACAACGGGATTGACGATTCCTTGCAGCAGATGTGCGATCTCGCGCATTCTGGACCATCTCACTGTATTTTTCTGCAGTCTTGCATCGGAAAGTAATTGGGATTCAGTTTTATGTTACAGAAAATAAGACTCGTTGTGAACTAGGAATTGAAGTAGCTGTGGAAGGCAGCAGTTCTGGCGTGATTAACCTGACATTCGGGGCGCGCAGTGGCGCATTTGGTTGATGCACTGAGCTACAAGCTGGAAGGTTGCGATAGTGTCACGGGCAATTTTCATTGGCATAATCCTTCCGGCCGCTCTATGGCCCTGGGGTCGAATCAGCCTGTAACAGACTCATGTATCAGGAATATTTCCTGAGGGAGTAAAGGCGGCCGGTGCGTAGGGCTGACAATCTTACCACCTTCATGTGCTGATTGTATAGAAATCTGGGAGTCACAACCTTCTGGGACCTTCAGGGCCTGAATAGGTCTGAACAGGGATTGCTTTACCTTTTTAACCTGAGTTACGATTGGAGTGACGGAGAAAAATGCCAAACCCAGGTTAAGACAGTTGCAGTTTGGACTGAAAATCGAAGCTGGGTTCTCCCGCATGTGAATTATGGATGCCAACCACTCAGTCGCTACTTTTCTTAAACATTAACGTCTTGGGTTTTGTAACCGAGGCAGAGTGCGTTAACTGCGCTGTACGAACAGCCTGTAAATATGTTCCATGTTCCCCAGCCTTTACATCCATGACAATCTTTTCTTCTCCCTTTTAAAAACCTGCAGACTAAAATGTACAAAACTTCAGTCTGACGTGTTGTTTTATGTGGATGTGGAAATTAAAGACGGTATAGATTCAGAGTGCGATAGAGTGAGGTTCTGAAGATAACAGAACTGTTTTGACCTAAAAGAGGAGAAGTAACAGAAGAATTGGGACAATTACACAACAAGAAATTTCGTAACTTCCATTGTGCAAATAATATTCAAGCCTGTAGCAGGGGTGCACAAATCACGCTTTCCAAGTCCCCCGAGAGACCAAGTTTTGTGCGGTGGCACTTAATGTTGGTAGACGGGCAGTATGGAACTTCTTTTTACGCTTCCGTCCGCGAGAATTTTGATTTATATTCTGGATATTTGTAAAAGGTGTGCACTTCCTTGCCTGTAGGGTAATTAAATGATCGAGTACGTTAGCCCGAGAGGAAAGTATTGTACTGTACAAATGTAACGAAGGTAAAATTGGAAACCACGTGTTTCACGTTGTTTGCAAATTGGATGATAAAATCAGTAAAACACAACCGTTGTAGGAGGCAAGCGCGAATAGAGAGAAAAAAACTAAGAATGTTTTTTTAAGGAAGTCAGGAAAGATTGTAAAGACAAGTGACTGTAGTGATTGGAGTGTGAGTAGTAAAGTGAAAATAGAATAATGTAAATAGGTGTGGGATATGCACACATGAGCCTGGTGATAGAGGGCACGGATTCATATAAAGTGCGAACCACAGCTCATTAAATACTTTTCATTTGAAATGAGAATTAAAAGAATGGCGTATAGGAAGAGTGGATATAGCAAAGTAATGGCCGGGAAATCTGACAGTAAGAGAGAACTTAAGAGAACTAGGCATAGATGGAAGAGTAATATTAAAGTAGTACTTCGGTAATATGAGCCTGGAATCCACGGGCTATAAACACCATAATGTCTTTCTTTTTTTCTTTCTTTCTTCCTTTCTTCTTAATCTGACCTCTTCAACCTACTCGTAGGAGTAGAAGGCTATTGTTGCATCTGATAACATTCAAGGACACGCGCACGCGGTGGGACTCCTCTAGACCAGGGTTTGTCCCGTCGCAGACGCCTCTACCTGACAATACTCAACACTCACAAGAGAGAGACATTCATGCCCCTCAGCGGGATTCGAACCCACAATCCCAGCAGCCTCACACATATTAAGAGGTTTAACCTTAGCTGAATCACACATGCTGGTTGATGGGATCTGATGCAAATCTCAGGAGACTTTAATGGATTCGAATTATTGCTCTGGGGAACCGGAGTACATGGAACACTACAGTCCCACGTGGACTGCACTGGGATTGAGCCTAGTATTCGGCGGTGAGAAGCTCTCCTACTGCCGAAGCTGTAGCTCTTCCATCGTCATGCTGGTAAGACAATAAATGGTTTCTCTCGTGGCCTGATTGCTGTCGCCCTATTCCACCAGGATCTGCACTGTCCTAAATGAAGCAGCATTATTAGTGCGGGAAGAGATCTGCAAGTCTAATTAATCATCTCGGGAGTACTGTAGCGAGTCTCTGGTGGCCCCGTCTTGCTATTCAACTTGGATACAAGTGCTAGCCAAGCCTGTTGAGTTGGAGCCGAGCCCATTTTCCATGCGAAGCGTCTAAGGAATTGTTACTGTTGTTTTGAATTGTTTAATAACTTCCACAGAGGGGAATTCTCACACCAGAAATAGCGTTTGTCGTGTTATGTATTTTTGTGTCCGCCGTCTCTTGCAAAGTTAGATTCGTTGAAGCTAGGACACAATTTTGTGAATGAACTACTCTTCGTGCTTTATCGCCTGAGCTAATGTAATTGATGTTCACAAACACTGTAGCCGCATCTTGTGGACAAGTGTCGTACTTTACCTACTGCAAAGCTTCGGTACGCTGGATACAGAAATTAGGTTCAGTTAATTTGTGCGAGGGGGGAGGGGATGAGCTCACGATTTTGCTGCTCGAAGCGACGTTTTAGATGTCATTATGGGGGACAGGAAAGGTGCGTAAAGGTTTCGCTGGGAGACCTGAAGGAAAGGGACCACTTGGAAGACGTCGTCGTCGATGGGAACATAATATTATAATGGACTTTCAACAATTAGGATAGGATGGTGTGTACTGATCTTGCTGAGGTTAGAGACGAACGGCGGGCTGTTTTGAACGTGGCGATGAACTTACTGGTTTTATATAATGTGGGGAATGTGTTGACTAGCTGAGGAACGGGTAGCTGCAGCCCGGACAATACTCCAGCTTACCGCACCTAACCTCCAACATATAGCAAACCAAGAACGAAACGACCAATGTGGTAATCAACAACATAGTCGCGAGCTCCTGATGACGGGCACAGTAATGCCCGAAACATGTTGAGCCTATAAGTAGTACAATAAATAATAAGTGGCATATAGTTGGTTTTTTATTCTTCAGTTATCACAATGGTGCACGGTCCACTAAACATCAGACTGTACCTTTTGTTGTGGGCCGCTGAAAGTTGCGATGAGTGGTGGAGTTTGTACGTACTGTACCATGGTCGGCTGTAACGTCCGGCTAGCTGAGCCAGTGGTAAAGCCGTACACCTGTCAGGGAATTTTCGGTTTCATGCTCACGAATGGTGCTTATGCGGGGGTTTTAAGACGAAGTTGGCAACAAGAAATAATCTGTTCCGATTAATCCTTTCGTATTGTTTCGTTTGGTCACTTTAACACATCAGTTCACACACACACACAAAGTAGGCCTAGTTTACTATATTAGTTTGATGATTTGTACACGATTATTATCTTTCCGGTTATTAGAATGTGCTACTGTACACAGCTCGTTCATAAGTTCACATAATTAATCAAATAGTGATAAATCAGTGTTAATCAGTATCAACCTAATCGATTAATTCTAGCTTTCTCTAGCAACTCTTGACATTTAGCATTTAAGACAATCCTCTTTCCGAGCAGGTTAGAGTAGTGCTAAAGTGTACATGGGAACCTCCTGAATCGGTACCGGGTTACGTGCTATCCGGGCTGAGGTTTCTGTGATTTTACTCAGTATGTTCAAGCGAATGCCGCTATGGTATCTTCCAACTCCGTGCGTGCTTACCTTGCGTAACCTTTGCCTCGTATATTTCTTTGCCGTGTAACATGTGTATTTGGAACAGTGTCTTAAAACTACCGAAGAATTCGTTGTTCATTGTTCTTATGCGATAGAGTTCATTAAGTACTTCAAAAATGTTTTGGTCAAAATACTTAAATTAATAGACATGTTAATGAACAGAAACAAATGTTAGAATCTATAAGAACGACATAGTTAACAGGCCAGGGTAGAACGTTTCTTCATTTGTGAAGGAAGGTGGTGTTAAACACATGTTCGTGTACGAACTGCATATGCTATAATCATTCGTCATCTGTTCCAACTGAAACATAAATTGTGAAAGTTTCCACTTGTCTGGTGGAGAAAAAAAAACACTTTTTTACCTCAATTGGTTTTTCAAGTGCTCCGCCTCCCTCACTGCGGTTTTGTTTCGTGATGGAGTTCAAATCCTAATCTTAGAGAAGCCCTTCTTGTGCACAAAGTTTCACAATACTTCGGTACCGTGTTTCTTCCAGCTCTTGTGTCACGGCATTCTACAGGCGAGGACCCCAGAAACAGTAATTCGTGTTAGACGTGAGTTTAGTGTAATAGTTTAAGATGCGCCGTAATGAGTTCGGGACGACTGTCAACACACCTTATGTTTTAAACAAGCTAATTTCTTGTAACAAATGTCGCTGCGTGTTTCGGCCTGACATTAAGCCGCCTTCAGGCCACAGTAACATTCATCCGTAGAGGAAACCGCGTAAATTTACACACGTCTATATTAGCGAGTAACTTATATCTCATTTTTATGAATCTTTGTCAGTTGCTGTCATTTATTTACTTAAAATATTATTGAAGTTTTTAGAAGTTATTGGAGTGGTACTGATAGCAAGACGTATTTATGATGGCTGATTCTGAACGAGGAATGAAGCTGTGATCAGAATATGGTGCCTCAGGCTACAGCCGTTCTCCCACGAAAATAATTAAGTTCCGAGATACGCGGAGTAAACTTCTTAAGAAGCCGATGATAATGACCCAGTTGATCAGAACTTTCAGGTGCAAGTCAAAAGTTCGTTGTAGTATTCACAGAGTCTGTCAACGGCTCTTTTGCAAAGACGGGGGCCCAGTCCACACACACACACACACACACACTTGCACACTACTTATTTAAGGCCCTTTTTAATATTATCTTGTCATCTAAACTTATGTCTAACTCCGTCTATATTTATTAAATGCATTTCGCGAACCTATAACTGTTCTTATTTCTGAAATAATTTTCTTTCCTTTGTGAAGATTTTGAGGAAATTGGATAATTTCTTATGAATAAACAGGAACAAGCCGTTCAATGTGGAACTTTCCCATTTCATTTACCGTAGGTTTTCAAATCTCCCATTGTTAATTCCATCTTTGCATAGTGTAAATTACTAATCTAGTGATAAAATTCCATGGTTTTGTGTACTGGACTGGTAGGAGCATATTCAAGTAATCATATCCTAGTCGACACGCACTTTCTTAATGTTTTACAATTCTAAATACGTTAGAGATTATTATTATTATTATCATCATCATCATTATCATCACCTTTATGCGGGGTATTTATACTTATATTCCTGAGACCAACTATATCCCTAGGGAATACAGTGTTGCAGCTATTCTGTTGTTACTATTCATGGTATCGTTAGTTTCAGTGTTGAATCTATTGTACTTTTACATTAGTACTTTCCGAAGTGTGTGTGCAGTGCCCAATATGGCTGTTTTCTGGAGTTCCTTGACTTCATGTTTTCCTGGTATGTTCCTCACGTATTTTCTGAATGACTTTGAAATAGTCCCAGTCGCCCCTATTATTATGGTATCACCATTGTTTTTACATTCCACATGCGCTGCATTTCTATTGTAAGGTCTTTATATTTTAGATTATTATTATTATTATTATTATTATTATTACAATCTCATATTGTTATTACCTCACATTATGTTAGAGCCCTGTATTGTGTGACGTTATTTTTGCGGGCTGTACTAGGCGGGGCTCATCTTCTGTGGTATAACGTACCTACCAAATTTGCTGGAACGTTGGATTGCCCGTTCTAAGACCATAAAGCGGAAGCAGCATGGTGCACTTGAAATCTTAAAACTTGAATCTGCCTACCTCATTTATTTATTCACTTTCAGTATTCCTTTTTAAAAACATACAGTTTTCTATATACATTTGTAAAGGAAGAGGTCGCTTTCTCGAAGTTGTGTATACGATTGTACAGTTTCTTTCACGTGTTCCTTTATGTATAGGTCTGATGATGGCCCCGTAAATAGGCCGAAAGTGGTTACCTTGGAAGCACGTTTGTGTTATGTATGACGGAATACTGAGTAAATACATCTGTTGTATCAGACTGTGTCACGATGGGTCAACTGTTTCAAAAGCTGGAAGAGGAATACATGCGCAGTATTGTGAAGTTACAAACCACGTTTCTTGTCACTTACGAAATGAAAGTTGAGTATAAGCTGAAATGTATTCAGGCTTAGCTGTAACCCTTCGTGAGTGCTCGCTTGAAAAGCATAAATTTGTTGCACTTATCGTGCTGAATACCAAATTCATGAAAATGCATCCGTCGGTTCCGAATTTATTAAGAGGGACGGACGGACGAACAGACAGACATGATACCGTGCGCCAGGTTTTCTTTGTATAATGTGGAACCTAGGCTAAAAATCTGGATATATTTCGTGTGTTAATTTACATATGCTTGAAAGTGTTGGTATTGGTTAAACATTGCTGGCGCTGCAAATTCTGTCTTGTGTGAGTTAGGTGGAAAGTCTAAACGGAGGATGCTAGGCGGTCTTGAGGGTTCTAGTATTATCCTAGGCTAAGACGTAAATGACTGCAAATAACTGGACCAGAGAGATCGTGAAGCAAGCTGGTATCGAAATGGAAAGTACAAACCACTAGTGTAAGCAATAGGGTGATTTCTCATTTAAAAAAAACATATGTTTGGTGAAAGAATGATATGGAATATCTTCCGAGTAATGTTTTGCATAATCCGATTTTTGTGTATATGCTCATGTATTTGGTTATAAACTAATTTCGTGTTATTTTGTATGAAATAGGACATTCTTAAAGTTTCGAACTGAACCCTTACAACCGTTTTCCCATCTCTCTGACTTTTCAGTCGCATGGTGCCTTCCTTTCAGCTTTGGGCTCTCCACATCGTTCCCACATTTAACAAATTGCGTTGCTAAGACTGCGGTTCCATGGAGCTGTAAGTTACCTTCCCCATACATATTCATGGCGTGGTGCTTAATACTACATAGAGGGACCTTCACCTTTACACGTATGAAGTCCAAACCAGCTCACAGGCTTACGCAGACTCCCGTATAGTGGATAATATGTATTACTTCCTCATTGGTACACGAGGTGGAGTGAAGCTGGTCGCTCACCACTATCGAGATTAAGAACGTGTGGGGCTTCACTTACACTTCTCCATACTGAGGTAATGTGATGAGTTTGGCGTTCTGTAATATTTGACCTATGCGTTTGTACATAGTAAGGTATGTTATGTGCAGGAGTTACATACGAGTGTGTAGTATGGTGTTTGGTGGACCTTGAACTCCGTATGTGATCTTGAGTAACTGTACAAAGGCTCTGCGGTGAATCGAATTCGGCCTTCTAAATCGCAGTCACTGCGTTGCTAAAATACAACAAACCGTCCTCCAGCGCGAATTTGTCCACCTTGGGTTCTATTTTACACGTGAAATAAATGCGAAGAGGTACACAGTGATCTTATTTTGCGCTTTAGTTGTGTTCCTGAGAAAGTGGATGTAAATAAAAAAAAAAGGCGTAAATCAGAAGTGATATTCCCATCAGAAGTAACAGAAAGCAGCTAACCAAAAGGCGTTAAGCAGAAAAATTATAGGGCGTAAAATAAGGAGTGGCGTAAATTGTAAGGGGCGTAAAACAAACGCGCGTGTACATGGCCATCGTGTATTTGTGGGACGCGAAAAATTTTCTTGTGCGCGTTCTGTCAAACACGCTGTAGTATCACGCGATAAATACCTCAGCTTTTCCAGAGCTGAGGACGGTGAATTATGCGCATATTTTTATGTGACCTACTTGGCAAGTTTTATTCAGATTATGTAACAGTGTAAATATTTAGCAGAACTGTCACGTCACTGTTTCATCATGCGTTGCTAAATATTTCCTTACACCAAACTGCATGTTCGTAAATAAACGGAAAGCAGCATCTAGAAAGGCTCTGGGACCCACCCAGCCTCCTGTTCTATGGGCACCAAGCTTCTTCCCCTGGGCTAAAGCAGCGGGAGCGTGAAGTTAACCACTCATCTGCATCTAACACAGAGGTTATGAATAAGTGGAGCTATACCGCTTCTCCCCCCATATGCCTTCATGGCGTGAACTGGGAAAATTCCTTTTTGTATTTCGTATTTTATTGCTTATTGACTTTGACCATCCACGACCCTTACCCCCCTTAATCCCACGTAATATTAAGCTCGTCCATCGCGGATTCACGGATGTCTTAGAGGAGAGAATTTTTAACTTTTGATGGTGCCCTGTTCTGTATCATAAAGTTGAAGAAAGTTTAAGGGCGAGTTTACGTAGGAAGGCGAAATATTTAAGAGGGACAAGGGAAGTTTGGTTTCGTGGGATTTCTACAGGTGCTGTAAATACTCTGTTGTTATTTTCTTGCTCTTATGTTTTTGTATAATCCCCATTATATTTGCCGTTTACTGTAGAACTGCAGTCTAAATAATGGCTTCTTCAGAATTGGTAGTTCGCAGATGTTGCGATAATAAAGCTGGTCTATTTCACAGATTCCAACCCTTGTCTTGATTTGTACTCTAAATAATTGGAAAAACACATCAAATCGTAAATTACTTTGATCTCAGTAGAGTTGGTTTCAGGGGTGAAAATTAAAGATGCTACTGTGTTTCAGCGTCACACCTCATGACGTGTAGAGTGCGTGGAGGGAAGAGCCCACGCATTCTAGACGTTGGCAGTAGGTGGGAATGCATAGTCAGCTGCTGCATCACCCTCTAGTGAGCTACCGTTTCTTATTTGATAAGTGTATGGTTGTGCTACAGAGCCATTGAAGTTGAGACGAGAAAATTTATCCTCTAGGATCGAATCTGCATGTTCCATCCCGTATTTACCGACCTCGGTTGTGGTAAAGATCGTCTGTGTTAGCTACATTGTGTATATCTTAGTATCATGTAGTAATGGGCGTCTTTAAACAGAACGCCACTTCATTAAAAAAAAAACTGGTTTTGATATGTGTTTGTATGTGGTCTAACACTGTCCACCGTGATTTACGGCTTTCTTTCTGTAATTACTTTCCTTTTGCTTGCGTAACTGGGAAGGCGATGTTGCAATAGGTCTCAATTAAATGGAATGTGAGGTGGGCTTGTGTATGTGGCTCATAGTATACCACGACAATTACCTTCGGGTCCTGTAACAGTGATGGTTAGCTCTTCCGAACACAAGTCGTAAAATATATGTAATTTTAGACTTGTATTTGGATCGCACATTGGAATTCTCCATATTCTATCGTGTTCTTTATTGTCTTGTGATAGCAGATTACTTACGTGTGGTTGAGCCTGCGATCAGTAATTCGTACATTAATTTGTCTTAATAAGGATTTACGTGGTAGAAAACCACTGTAATCAAGGATGCCGAACGTCGAATCGGAGCTGCGCGCCAAAAGAATTACAGACTCCAGCTTTATAAGCTCATAAGCGCTCTGCTAGTCAGAAATTAGGTTTTTTTAACGAAGCCCGAAGATTCATCGTCGTGTTTAAAGGGCCCACAAATGGATTCTGTCGTGATACAGTTGATTCTAATTCACGCTCTAGCCGTTTTTCTAAATCTTATACATAGAGATGGGGTTTGTTCCGTGGTTGGTGGCCTGGATTCCCCTCGACGGGTGCGGGTCCTGTTGCCGACCTACCATCGTGTCCAGGGGTCTTTTGTCACTACTGTGGGTATTATTGCCTCTCGCCGATAATTGTACGTTGGGTGTTCCCGAGTTGGTAGTGCAGAACAGTTGCACACATGTAACTGCTCCTACAGCAGGGATTTACAAATTTCAAGTGACCAAATTTTATAACGTGGCGCCTTATACAGGGTGTCCCAGGAGGAATGTGCCGGACTTCGGGAGAGTATTTCTTGTGTTAAAGTATACCGATATAACCCAAAACACCTATATCCAAAGTTGAACGGTTACGGAGATAATGGCCAGAGAAAAGTGGGGGCTTCTTGCGGTTCCAAATACTGCAACCTGCACA
>Ga0131853_10017733_pt1 | contig 12964 bp, 10 predicted proteins | sample TergutLab28metaG_FD_92764 | JGI IMG/M metagenome (GOLD analysis project Ga0131853, IMG submission 92764) | Labiotermes labralis P1 segment gut microbial communities from Petit-Saut dam, French Guiana - Lab288 P1 (version 2) (version 2) | ecosystem: Host-associated > Arthropoda: Insects >...
ACAGTAAGGGCACAACACAATAAGAATGAACTCCAGGCTACACTAAGGGCACAACACAGAATGAATGACCTGAAGACTACAGTAAGGGCAAAACACAGTATGAATGACCTGAAGACTACAGTACAGGCACAATGCAGAATGAATGACCTGAAGACTAGAGTAAGGGCACAACATAATATGAATGACCTGAAGACTACAGTAAGGGCACAACACAGAATGAATGACCTGAAGACTACAGTAAGGGCACAAAACAATAAGAATGAACTGCAGACTACAGTAAGGGCACAACACAATAAGAATGAACTCCAGGCTACACTAAGGGCACAACACAGAATGAATGACCTGAAGACTACAGTAAGGGCACAAACAGTATGAATGACCTGAAGACTACAGTAAGGGCACAACACAGTATGAATGACTTGAAGACTACAGTATGGGCATAACACAGTATGAATGAACTTAAACTACTGTAAGGGCACAACACAGAGTGAATGACCTGAAGACTACAGTAAGGGCATAACACTGTATGAATGAACTACACTACTGTAAGTGCATAACAGGGTATAAATATTAATCAACTTCAGACTACAGGAATGTAATAACACAATATGAATGACCTGAAGACTATGGTAAGGGCACAACACAATAAGAATGAACTGCAGGCTACACTAAGGGCACAACACAGTATGAATGACATGAAGACTACAGTAAGGGCACAACACAGTATGAATGAACTTAAATTACTGTAAGGGCACAACACAGAATGAATGACCTGAAGACTACAGTAAGGGCACAACACAGTATGAATGAACTTTAACTACTGTAAGGGCACAACACAGAATGAATGACCTGAAGACTACAGTAAGGGCACAACACAGTATGAATGAACTTAAACTACTGTAAGGGCACAACACAGAATGAATGACCTGAAGACTACAGTAAGGGCACAACACAGTATGAATGAACTTAAACTACTGTAAAGGCACAAAACAGAATGAATGACCTGAAGACTACAGTAAGGGCACAACACTGTATGAATGACCTGAACAGTATGGTAAAGGCACAACACAGTATGAATGACCTGAAGACTATGGTAAAGGCACAACACAGTATGAATGACCTGAAGACTACAGTAAGGGCACAACACAGTATGAATGAACTTAAACTACTGTAAGGGCACAACACAGAATGAATGACCTGAAGACTACAGTAAGGGCACAACACTGTATGAATGACCTGAACACTATGGTAAAGACACAACACAGTATGAATAACCTGAAGACTATGGTAAGGGCACAACACATTATGAATGACCTGAAGACTACAGTAAGGGCAAAACACAGTATGAATGACCTGAAGACTACAGTAAGGGCAAAACACAGTATGAATGACCTGAAGACTACAGTAAGGGCAAAACACAGTATGAATGACCTGAAGACTACAGTAACGGCAAAACACAGAATGAATGACCTGAAGACTATGGTAAGGGCACAACACAGTATGAATGACCTGAAGACTACAGTAAGGGCAAAACACAATATGAATGACCTGAAGACTACAGTAAGGGCAAAACACAGTATGGATGACCTGAAGACTACAGTAAGGGCACAACACAGTATGAATAAACTTAAACTACTGTAAGGGCACAACACAATAAGAATGACCTGAAGACTACAGTAAGGGCACAACACAATATGAATGACCTGAAGACTACAGTAAAGGCACAACACAGTATGAATGACCTGAAGACTACAGTAAGGGCACAACACAATAAGAATGAACTGCAGGCTACACTAAGGGCACAAAACAGTATGAATGAACTGAAGATTACAGTAAGGGCACAAAACAATAAGAATGAACTGCAGACTACACTAAGGGCACAACACAGAATGAATGGCCTGAAGACTACAGTAAGGGCACAACACAGAATGAATGACCTGAAGACTACAGTAAGGGCAAAACACAGTATGAATGACCTGAAGACAACAGTAAGGGCACAATGCAGAATGAATGACCTGAAGACTACAGTAAGGGCACAACATAATATGAATGACCTGAAGACTACAGTAAGGGCACAACACAATATGAATGACCTGAAGACTACAGTAAGGGCACAACACAATATGAATGACCTGAAGACTACAGTAAGAGCACAACACAATATAAATGACCTGAAGACTACAGTAAGGGCACAACACAATATGAATGACCTGAAGACTACAGTAAGGGCACAACACAATATGAATGACCTGAAGACTACAGTAAGGGCACAACACAGTATGAATGAACTTAAACTACTGTAAGGGCACAACACAGAATGAATGACCTGAAGACTACAGTAAGGGCACAACACAATATGAATGACCTGAAGACTACAGTAAGGGCACAACACATTATGAATGAACTTAAACTACTGTAAGGGCACAACACAGAATGAATGACCTGAAGACTACAGTAAGGGCACAACACTGTATGAATGACCTGAAGACTACAGTAAGGGCACAACACAATATGAATGACCTGAAGACAACAGTACAGGCACAACCCAGTCTGAATGAACTTAAACTACTGTAAGGGCATAACAGGGTATAAATATTAATCAACTTCAGACTACAGGAATGTAATAACACAGTATGAATGAAATGGGGACCACATTAAGTACCCAGCATAACTTGTGTAACCATTCACAAACAGCCACTTCCACTCCTCATTATCATGGATTCAGTGACCTCCCATATGTTCCTTTGGTGACCCAAAGTGCATTCAAGCATGTCTTGTTCAAGAACTGCCATGGCACACCCACTATATCTTATTGGTTGTCAAGGCCACTTCTTCCATGATGGAATTTAGAAACTCTTACATCATTGGTAATAGTATCAATATCTACTGGGCACAGCATGGAAAATAATATACTTCATTGCAATACATGATATACATTTAACACTGTAATGACTTCTGTTTAATTTGTATGACCTATTGAACCTTCTGTACTGAATATTCCTCGTACGTATATTTTATAACATCAGTTAGTGTTTATGTTGCTGGCAGGTGCCAAGATTTTCAGTGGGCAAACACTGGAGGTACTTAGTTAAAGTTTACAGGCAAAAACCTCTGCATTATATGCTGTTTGACTGTACACTGTTTGTTTCAGGAATATAACTGTAACACTAAGCACGAAAGCTTCCTGTGTTTATAATCCCCAGATCCGATAATCGACAGTCTTCTTTACCACTGCCACTTGTTCATGTTCGTGTTATCATGATCAACTTTTTCTCTTTATTTTGGTGTTCTGTATGTTTGTATAAGTACCTCTGGTAGTTTTGAACCTGGAACAGCTGGAAAATCATGGTGTTCATTTTGGTAGCCCACATTGGATTGTTATCCAGTTGAGACAGCCATAATATCAGTATGTTTCATAGCCTTTCCAGAACATGTAATGTTCCGAGATAAAGTGGCCTGCCACAGGATGCAGACCCATGGCAAGCAGAGAGCCTGCTATCATGTAGACTAAAACCTTACCACCTGCAGGAAAAATGACAAAAAGATTTTTAAATGGTCATTCTTTCACAGCTGTCCCTAGACTTTAATCCATTTTTAACATCTGTAAATTAACCACCAATTTATATATACATACACACACACACACACAGACACACAGAGTGTGTTCTAAACAATTTTAAACCCTACTTATATTCATCATTTACTATTACATTTTCACTGTAATGACATTTATGTGATGTGGGATCCCATAATAAACACAACACTATACTATACATTGGGCATGTAACTGTATTATACCTGTAATTAAGCCCTGTATCAGCCCAATGATGGAATTTTCAATGCAAAACATGTAGTCATTTAGAGTGAGAAAATATATGTTGTGTCTTGCCTGAAGATCTGTGATGTTTCAATTCAATTCATGGTTGTTTTCATCTGTATTCAGTTTCAGTCCCTTAGTTCATTCAATTACAGTGGATTCTGTAAGTCTGTGATTAACTGGAATGGATAAAACTATCACAAACATTCAAACCATGAACAGGCAAATTTATTTTCAATATACGAAGCCTCTTTGGTTCCAAGAACTTGCAAATATCAGTAACAAAAACATAAAATAACCTGAAAGACATTGAAAGTAAGGAATGACTAAGCACAAAAGCAATAAACCTCACTCAATAATGGTGTTTGCCTGGACAGTGATCATGGAACAGAAGGAGTGGGGGGGATCCAACTTTACCAGCCATCAGTCATGAAAGTTCCTAATAACGGTATAAAAATGGGTCGTCCCACAACACAGCAGCAATTCTGGACACTGAAGTTCACCAATTTCAAAAAGCTCTAGTGTACTCAGATCATGGCACAAACTGATCACAGAATCCTACAGAAGCAGTGTAATTTGGCCCCACAGTTTGGGTGAATCAAACAGGAAAGTCTCCTCAATTCATAGTAGCTTGGGCTGAAACTTGTGTATGCACATGCTGATGTACATGTGTGTGTGTGTATGTGTGTCAGGTCAGGCACCATTGTTCATGCCTTGGACACAGATTCAAAGGATAAAATAAGCCAGAGTTTATGGCAACTAATCTGGATTACATGACATAAAAATTAAAACTATACTACTAAAAATTTTGAAGTGTGCAGAGAGTTACCAGTTCAAACCATTAACTACAGGCTGCACAAAGTGTGTTAGAAATTGGGGTGGCTTATGATCCCCGTTTCCATTAACAGGGTTAAATCTCATCCCTCATTGTAGAGACAGGCAATTGCACAGCAAGTGGTCACTAGTATGACAGTTATCTATGGATGACACTTTGCTACTGAATAACTGTTTCTTGGTGTCAGAAGAGGCAAAAGCCTTTCCTGTGACCTTTGGGCCTTGTGATGATCATTAACACAGAACCACAGGGTTCACCCCTGTTCGTGATTCTGAATTACTCTTTATCTAGTTTTTGTGTGTCAAACTAAATAAACAGCATTCATTCTTCGAAGACCACGGCATTCCCATTTCTGTAACCATTTGGTGATTATTCTTGAAGCAGATTCAAGAACTTCATTTAAAAAATGTAACAGTTTGTGCCTACAGAGATGACTATAAATAATTCCTTGAGAAGAGTGTTGTGTGAGTAGACAGGAGCTGTATAAAACAGTAAACAGAAGCTGGGGCAGTTAACTTACTTAAGCTGAATACTCACCACATAAGTCACAGACTAGAGCATCAAATGCCAATTGTACAATAACAATGTTGATTTCCAATTTCTTTGGACTTTTAGGGTATGTAATGACGGGAAGCAGTGCATAGAAAAATGGCTGCAGTGGCACCCAGCACAGTTTCCCAAATGTGTTGCAAAACAGCTTGGCCTCGAGATAGGTTGGAAGATCAGTATCCATTTTCTCATCACCTTGGTACTGATAATAAAGACAAGACAAGTTTACTTCTACATATTCAGATCTGAGTGAACAATCATCAGGCTACTGTCATATCCCACCAGGTAGGATACACTCTGGAAAACAGTAAAGAGATTTTGAGGTTTAAGGCTTTTGTGTCAGTGTTGCTGCAGATGTGACACTGTGTTGTTGGGTGAGAAGTTATTGACATTCTGAAGGATCATTTTTATTACCACTTCACCCAAACTCCACTCAGACTGTTGGACTCTGAAGCTGGAGGCACTGTGATCTCTCAAAACACTGCAACTGTTTACTTCTCACACACATCCCAGCAAACCCCAGTCTTCAGTAATGTGTCTGCTATTTGTGCCCCCGTCCAAGTGCAAAGACCAGACTTTTGTCCTTTAACAGGACACAATCCAGGGTCATGATTGGCCTTCTTACTGGACATAACACCCTGAGAAGACATCTTCACTTAATGGGGATAACTAATAGTCCCTTACATAGGAGGTGTGGAGCAGAGGATGAGTCCTCACCCCACACTCCCTGCAAGTATGAGGCTTTGGCTTCACGCAGACAAGTACATCTGCGTTCCTTTTTCTTGGATGCAGAGGACATTAAGAGTTTTAAGTCTGGGGGCCATCTGGAACTTTAGCAAAGGAACAGGGCTCCCCTGAACTGATATCAGATTATAGGGCACAAAGGGCCCACTAAAATAAGGCCTAGGTGTATCAGGACTGTAAGGGCTGGAACCCAAATGTTAATCAATTAATGAGTTTGCTAAAATGTTCTTTATGTACCACATGAAATAGGTTCTGCAACAGGATGTGAGTTTCCAAAACTGTGACAATCAGAAGTTTGCTGTTGCAGTCCACGCATGGTAATGTAATTAACTACAGACACTCCACTCAACAGCAAGCACACACACACGTCAGTGCGCGTGTTATTTAATACTGACTTCTGCAGTACAGCAATTTATACCTCATGTCTGAAAAACAGTCCAAGATTCAAATCTGGAGCATTGCTAGGAATATTTCATTACAAAAAATTAAGTATCCACTTTTTTGTAATTAAAGTTAGAGGTTAAGTTGACTTTTACATTTTCCCCTGTCATTAATAGACCCACAATGCATGGCGCTGGGAAAGGGCCTGTATTCAGCTTGAAGGTGCAATTTGACTCTACCAATTTGCCCAAATGTGAAATTTTTACCCAAATTTCCTGAAACTTTGGAAATCCTGGACAACCACTATTTGGAAACTGTTGTGCCAAATATACTCAAAATTGGAATGGATACTTATGTCCATGATATTAGATTCACTCACACTGAGGATCAAGGCAGTATGTTTTCTATATTTACATACTGCTACTTGAAAATTCCTTTTTAATTTAGACACTGCAAACACTTCTGTATAACTTCTAACTGTTTTTGGCAGTTCATCATTTGCTGAAGATGTACAGCTGTAGCATTTATACCAGTCTTTATTAGCCATTTACAAAATTTATGGACAAAATAAGAATTCAAGAACTGCCAATGATGCATGTTCAATAAACTGCTCAGCAGTAATGAATTCTTGCAATCAAAGGCCATACCACAACTCTGTTGCAACGGTGCTACTTGCTGTGTTGTTTCTGCCAATGAAGTATATATAAAACTCAACAGCGATATGTTAATATTTACATGTGACATCCCTCTGTGGTTACAAGGTGTGCAACACATATTACTTCATAGGTAAAACAAACTTTCTGTGTTTATAGCAATAAGGCTACATGTTTTGCCTTTCTTAAACCATCATCAGGTCACCACAATGTAAATCAAGGAAATTATGCAAACATACATTCTTCTATTTTCTTTAATAGTCATGAGATCTCATACCTCACATTAAAATTTACATGTCATATGTTACAACAACACAAACATGCACACAACTTATGCTTCTGAGTGTTGCTCTCTGCTGAAGTCTCACACACTCATTGTTGAATTCCTTCTTACCTCGCTGACTGCAATGTTTAAAGATGTTTTGGTTTCTTTTAATTTAATTTATTTTTACATTTAAAACTGTTTCACATCACTGTCGAAATAAAGTCTAACAGCCAGGATGAGGCGGTCACTTTACCATGCATATCGACAGAGCAAACAAATATCAGTCACCTACAGCTACCATCAGAACTTACCAACTGTTCATGACAACCTTAGCAGTAGCACAAGTTTATTACCTTGCCAGTTATGACATACTAATTGGCTGTGTTCTCTATGATAATCACTGCTGCTCAGATACTGTGCTGTGTGTACACATCATGTTCTTTCATGTGCCAATATAATTTACAATACCACACAACTGGCTTGTTTTTGGTCTTAAATTGAATGTAATGAGTTTTGTCCACGTTTATGGAAAGTAAATTTACTTTAACCCTTATCCTGCTAACGTGGAGAATATGGTGAGCTCCTATTAATGCCAGCAAATGGCAGATGGGATTTAACTCGGTGTTTAAAGGGTTAAACCACATATTTACACATTAAAAGCTGTGACCGTATTAGTTTGAAAATCTTTTGAATTAGGACTTTTTACTATCATACTTGTATCATCAGCGAACAATACAGGTACAGTTTTATCATTTACGGTTTTGGGCAGATCATTGACATATATAAGGAGGCTGGATCTTTCTAATGGAAGTGAAAGCTCTCACATTACCTACAACAAAGTTGGTTGTGTGTTCATAAGAAGTTTTTGTAGTTTTTTATTTAAATAATTAATATTGATAGCTGAAGATGGTCAAAATATGATCAAATCATGTAGCACACAGTATTAAATAAATATAAAAATTGTTTTGTGTGGCAGAAATTTATAATTTATCGTCAGAATTCAGCATGTTTGAGGAGCATGTTTCATTATCATTACATACTTCATTGTTTGTGTGTGTAGGTTATAGTTGTTTCTTAGTTACCTTTGTATAGTAATGACACTACATTTTTTATTGTTTTATGGGTTAACATTTTGTCTTCTTTGGCACACACAGAGACGTACACCCCCCAGAGGCCATGGTAATATTGTTGGGTATCCTGGTTTTTGGTTTCCATTATGTGAAATGAACTGTTAGGAATAAACTCAGTACATAAATAAACTTTATTTAAACATCCCCATTATGATAAAACATTTACTGAAATGATTTCACAACAAAAACTCTTTATTGTTGTTACCAGAGATTTAGCATACTGTGTATGTTTTAGCCAACTTTGTTGTCTTCTGTAACATAACCTTATCTATTACTACTATTTCTCATTTTTTACAGTACTTTATGTTGGTAAGTTCCAAGTATTTCATAGTGTGTATTACCTGAAGATGGCCCAATTGGCCAAAACATGTAAAAAGCACTAAATCCCTGATTAAAAAGAAAGTTTTTGTTATGACTGACAGTTTACTGCAATGTACTTCAAATTATTATTATGATTTAACATACATTCATGTATGATGTGCTTCAGTCTCCATCCTAAATCAAACTGTAAGGGGACCTGGTGGCCTTAAGAGTGTGACAACACTCGAGTATAATTCAAAAAGTTCCAAGTTTCACCCCATCAGTTACATCTGTCTGCACACTTTTCTCTTCAAGACTGAAATCTTTACCTCTACAAACATAAACCTTTGGGAACATGATGAATACCAGTCAGATAGACCCACAGCTCAAATCCCATGTCAAACAGTACGTGTAATCTGCATGATTGCACAAACACTGCAGGTAAGACAGTTCAATATAATCAGCCTGGTATGTCACAAGTCAAGATCAGTTCTCAACTTGGTGTGCTGTTAGGCTCTGAACAGAATAATGGCCATACAAAATTAGATGTGCAAATTACAATTCAATACCAAATTGCAGAAATGGGGGGCAGGGAATAATGAAGTCTGTGCAAAACTGATGAAGAACCATATGTATGTAACTGGTAACCACTCATTTGCTCAAGATCCTTAAATTAATATCTCCATCAAAACTTCAGCATTATTCTTCTTCTCAGTCAACTGTTTTTAACATTTCAATGTTTTACGATGTGATGCCGTGTTTTAATTCCCACTCTGATGTGTGACCGTGCTTTACACACCGTACCAATCTGAAGGCACCGCTTGTGTTAACTTCAGGACCCCCCAATGACGGCACCCTGGGAGTGCCAAAACATGTAGGAGAGGGAACTGTGTATCAAATGTTTTTACTTCTCAGTGCATGGAAAGTTTGTTAGGTAGGTTGAATTTTGCGTCATGCACGGTACATACAATATTCACAATAATTTTGTTTTTGTAAAGTAACTTAATTACTTAGGAATGTGTGTACTCTTTCTTATAAATTTTAGTGTGCCACCATAAAAAAGATCCAATTTACAATCCACCTTCCTGTCACTACAATTTTACATAAGCGTACCCTGTAACATGCCATGAAGGCACACAAGAGGAATAAATGTGTACCCCTCCACCCTTAATTTCAGTGCTAGATAAGGTGGGTGGTCAATGTCACACCCCGGCCACTTTGCCCCCACCACCCATAAAGAGAATCGGTACACATTGCACAGGATGCTGGGTGGGCCTTAGGGTCAGTTTAGACAGGTATGCAAAATCTCGCAGCTGCTGGGGTTCAAACTCTGGACCATCCAGCCTGAGGCAAGTTGCTACACTAACTGCACCATCCTGTCTGACAACACATGATTTTCTTATTCACACTAAACTACAGAAAAGAAACAAATGTGCAGAGCTGCAAGTGGCATTAGATGCCACATGATACTGCAGGAGATGTGGGCAATATCACAGAACAAAATCAGAACTCAAAGGTGTGATCCCAAAAACATTTAATGTAATTATTTAATATGATACAATTAATCACAACTGCCTCACTGTATTAATTCATGATGATGAGATCACATAAAATGATTCCGATACAACCAACAACAGTTTAGTTGTATAATGAGAATTGCAACTTCTTGTAGAACCACAGATGTAAAAGTACAATTTGTAAGAACATGTCAAAGTTCTTTTCCAGCAACAAATTAATCTACTGTAAGGTGATTCTTTTTGTACACTGTTGCTGCGTTACTGAACCACTGCTGTTTCATGAGCTCAGATCCCACTCCCCTTATATATAGCCTAAACAGGCATGATAATCTCAACAGGATCTATGTGGTGTGATCAATTATATTCCCTACTGACCAAAAATTTATATGCTATATGGGGGCAGAACAAGTCATTTGCCATTCATTTCAAATATGTTGCTCATGTACTTCAAAACTAATACCTCACAAAATGACACTTAAGTAGTGTCCTGTGGCATTTGCATGAAAAATGAGACTTAAATGTAGAGTATGTGTGCATCAAATTCTTCTTTAACCCTTTAAACACCAAGTTAAATCCCATCTGCCATCTGCTTGCATTATTAGCTCACCATATTCTCCATGTTAGCAGGATAAGGGGTAAGCTGGCCAGAACTGTTACTGAAAGCAGCGAGATGTTAAAACTTGCTTTTAAGAGGAAAGGAGCAGAAATGGAACAAATGATCTGTCTTCCCAAAGTACAAAAAGTCAAGTAACATAAGTTAACAATGCTGATCAATCAGGAATCACACCTACCAACATAAACAATGAAAAAGCCACAAGAATCAAGGAGCTTTTTTGTGAAAACTCATCACTGTCCATCACAGTTATTAAAATTTAAGGTCATACAGATCATGTCAGGACATCTTCACACATATCTTGGACTGCCTGACCCTGAAGATAAAGGCACAATGAACCTTCAAGATATCAGGAACAACATGCCCAACAACAAAGTTTAATATCCTGTAAGACTGAACACAAAAAAATTTCAGCAAAATATCCATGTGTGATTAAACAAAAAGCAGTATCATGTCAGTGTGTGTCAGAATCTGAATGGGAGTTTTTCTTAAGGACTAGTTGGCAGTTACGCATTTGATGACAGCCACAATGCAAAAACAATCACAGAGTGCACATTTAAATCACAATACTTAAAAAAAATCATCCATTAACAGTGTAATCACTGCATCAAGGAGCAAGAGAATTGCTTCAAAGAAAGAAAGACACAATGGGTAAATGCAAATATCTGAACATGGCAAATACTGCATGTAGCAGAAGCAGCATCAGACAGTATCACCACTACGCCTGCAGCTCAGTTTCCCCCAGTATTGCTATTGCAGCAAGTGCTCTTGGGATCAGTGAACTGCATCTGACAAAGTGGCAGGTTCTTTACTCTTGGTAACCATGTATTATTTCTGGATCTATGACAGGTTTAATATGACAAAACTGAAGCTAGGTGTTTGTATCATATTGTAAATATTTTGCAGATATACGAGGGGGGAACCAAAATATCCCGGAACTATAAAAAAAAAAATTATTTAAAAGAGTTGTAAAAGTCTGAAGATGCAAGGATCCCAGCACTGCTCCCACTGCTGGAAACTGTCTAAAATCTCTAATAGAAATGCTGTCAAGGGCCACCAGCAATTCTCGTTGAGCCTCTGCAATGTCAGCAAAACACCTTCTTTTTGGCAAAAAACAAAATGGTGGTTGTGTCCTCCCTACTTGCCTGATATTCTTCCATGTTACTTTTTTTTTGTTCCCAGGGATGAATCCGGATTTGAAAGGGTGGCATTTTGCTGACACTGCAGAGGTTCAATGATCAATCTCTGGTGGCCCTTTACAGCATTTCTGTTGAAGATGTTTCCAGCAGTGGGAGTGGTGCTGGGATCACTGAATCCAGTCACAGGAGGGAATACTTTGAAGGGGACTAAAGTTTAAAACTTGTACAACTGTTTTAAATAAAATTTTTTTAACAATTCCAGGAATTTTTGGGTCCCCCCTCATACACATTATGGGAAAAACATGAATTTTTAGTGATATTCTAGCACCAATTCTTTGCATTTGTGTGACAAACTTGCATGAAACTTGGTACACACATACTACTGAAGGCATCACCATAATCATGATCATGTATTGCATATTCCTACCAGCTGCAATAAGAACATGGAGGGTATGTGAATTTGCAGAATGCAAGCATGTGGACTTAAATGTAATGTATATTCAAATATATTCAACTTCTGATCCAATAAAATTTTTTAATAGAATTTTAAACCTTCTTTGTTCCAATTATCACAATATGGTGATGAACATAAAATTTTCTTCAGCTGTTTTCATGGTTGTAACTAATCAAACACCAGGGTATCAGCATGTGAAATGAAGTATAAAGAGATCACTTACACACACACACACACGTAACAATATATATGAAATACTGTTTATGAGTCACCCCCCCCCCCTCAAAGGTAACCCTTCTTTGATGCAGTGGTGGGGCTTACGTCGTCATATGTTTCCAAGATCTATGCTGGTGATAGTGTATGCTACTGGTAGGCCCTCCCATGTAAGACAAGACGACCCAGACGAAAAGGGATACCCTGGTCCTCCAAGCTGTGGGGGTTGGGCATGAGGCTAACTACTTCAGCACAGAAAGAAAAAGAAAAAGGGGGGGGGGGGGAGAAGAGAGGAGGCAAAGACCCCCCCAGGGCGGGAGACCAAATTAGGAGGATTTTGTTTGTAAGTAAATA